>ERZ761609.471-NODE-471-length-47063-cov-36.726685_pt1 | contig 47063 bp, 37 predicted proteins | sample MGYA00511163_ERZ761609 | MGnify/ENA primary metagenome ERZ761609 (study PRJEB28899, sample SAMN02445070) | bioreactor sludge metagenome | biome: EBPR sludge | place: Australia: Brisbane, Thorneside Wastewater Treatment Plant | collected 2011-12-16 ... | reverse complement strand
ACGAGATTGGTCAGTGACTGGAGTTCAGACGTGTGCTCTTCCGATCTCCGCAGCCACACCGCCAGTGCGCCCGCCCCCCCCTGCGGCGGAGCTTTTTTTCAGAAAGTGCGTAACGCCCGGGCAAAAAACGGTAATACCCATTGGAGCCGCATCTCCCCGCCGCCCGTCATGCCCGGCAGCAGAGCATCCATCCGCCGCAGGCGGGTCAAAGCGGTCGGTCAGGTCCATCCCGTCCCCGAAGCGCCGCGCGCGGGCGCCCACCTCCGCGCCCCCCGCCCGCGTCATGCGCAGCCAGCTCACCAGCCTGAAAGCGCTCATAGACGCCATTCTCACCGTCACCGCCGCCCAGGTGGACGCCACCACCACCCTGCCGCCCGGCAGCCCCGCCACCGTCAGCGTCACCGTGGAGGGGAACACCCTGCACTTCAGCTTCGGCATCCCCCAGGGCCAGCCGGGCGCTCCCGGCCCGCCCGGGGAAGTCACCGAGGCGCAGCTCGCCGCCGGGCTGGAGACCCGCGCCCATCAAGTGTCCAGCGTGGACAGCCTGAACCTCACCGCCGAGACGGAATACACCCCCGCCCAGCTCGATGAAGTCGTCACCAAGTTCAACGAGGCGCTCAACGCCCTGAAGGGCGGCTGAGTGCCGTCGCGGATTGCGGAATGGGGAATGGGGAATGGGGAATGCGGATTGACGCTGGCGCGCAGGGCGGCAGCAGGCGCATCTGCCAAGATGCGGAAGGTGGTGGCGGGACGGGAGCGCGGCGCCTCCGCTGTGGCGCGGGGCAAAGCGTGGCCTCCCCCTAACCCTGTTCATGCGCTGGAAAACCACGGATGGGCACGAATGAGCACGGATTTTGGCGGCATGATGTCCGGTGAGCTGAAGCGCCGGGAGATCACCCCTGGGTGATGCCCCCCATCCCTATCTTCCCCGCATGGATTCGTGACCATTGGTGTCCATTCGTGGTTCAACTGCATCGTTACGGCTTAGCCGTGTTCATGCGCTGGAAAACCACGAATGGACACGAATGAGCACGAATTTTGGCGGCATCATGTCCGGTGAGCTGAAGCGCCGGGAGATGACCCCTGGGTGACGCCCCCCATCCCTATCTTCCCCGCATGGATTCGTGACCATTGGTGTCCATTCGTGGTTCAACTGCATCGTTACGGCCAAATAAGAGGTGCGCGCCAGACGAGCGATGCCACACTGGCGCGGCCCAGGCACCCATCCTGTCCGCACTCCCATGAAACCACCCCGCCGCATCTTCGCCGCCGCGCTGGTCCTGGCCTGCCTGCCCGCGCCCTGGGCGCAGGTGGCTGCTTTGACACCTGCCGCTGATTCCCCCGCCGCGCCTGCGGTCATCCCCTTCTCCCAGCTCGGCGCGGAGGCCGACAAGCAGGGCGCGCAGGCGGCCAGCTCCATCACGCCCTCCGCCACCGGGGCGCATCTGCGGGCGCTGATGCAGGACCTGGAGGCTGAGGCCGCACCCGACGGCCTCTGGCTCACCTCCACCGCCGACGAGGACGCGGGCAAGCCGCACCGCCTCCGCGTGCGGGCGGTGGGTCTGGGCAGGGCGGCGGCTCCCTCAGCCGCCGTTGTGTTCGGGATCGGCGGACCCGGTTCCCCGGCCGCGATTTCAGCCGCCACGGCGCTAGGAGCACCAGGCGCCCTGCCTTTGCACGCGCTCCCCGCCTCCGGCCCCGTCCGCGCAGGCAAAGATGCCGCCGTGTGGGTGCGTCCCGGTCTGGTGGAGGAATACCGCGTCAGCACGGATGGCGTGCGCCAGGACTTCATCGTCATGCAGCGCCCGGCGGGGGCGGGGGAGGAGCTGGCCGTGGACCTGGAGGTCACCGGCGCGCGGGCGGAGACGGCGGCCTACGGCGTGAAGCTCACCGTCAGCGCCACCGGCCGCGAGCTGGCCTACAGCCGCCTGAAGGTCACCGATGCGGCGGGGAAGGAACTCACCGCCCGCCTCGACGTGGTGGATGCCGGGCGCCTGCGCGTGATCGTGCGGGACGCCGGCGCGGCCTACCCCCTGCGCATTGACCCCACCTTCTCCGATGCGGACTGGGTGGCGCTCAATCCCAGCATCTCAGGGGCCAACAGCACCGTTTTGGCCTTTGCGGTGGATGGCGGCGGGAACCTGTATGCGGGCGGGGAATTCACCGCCATCGGCACGGTGGCGGCCAGCCGCATCGCGAAATGGGATGGCAGCGCCTGGAGCGCCCTGGGAACGGGCATGAACAGCGACGTCTCTGCGCTGGCGGTGAGCGGGGGCGATCTCTACGCCGGGGGCGCCTTCACCACGGCGGGCGGGACGAGCGCGAACCGCATCGCCAAATGGGACGGCAGCGCCTGGAGCGCCTTGGGCACGGGCATGGACAACAGCGTCCGTGCGCTGGCGGTAAGCGGGGGCGAGCTCTACGCCGGGGGAAACTTCACCGCGGCGGGTGGGACTACGGTGAACCGCATCGCGAAATGGAACGGCAGCGCCTGGAGCGCCCTCGGCTCGGGCATGAACAGCACCGTCCGGGCGCTGGCGGCGGATGCCAGCGGGCATCTCTTCGTCGGCGGCAGTTTTCTCACCGCCGGCACCACATTCACCCCCTATATCGCCCAGGCCAACATCAGCGGTCTCACCCCCATCGAATCCTGGCGGCAGGTCCACTTCGGCACCACCGATAACACCGGCAACGCGGCGGATCTCTTTGACCATGACCTCGACGGGCTGGTGAACCTGCTGGAGTATGCCTTCGGGCTGAATCCCACCCTCATCACCCCCACCCTCCCCGGCCTGACGCGGGAGGGCGGCTACCTGACGATGACGATCACCAAGCAGCCCGGCGTGACCTATGAGGTGCAGACGGCGGGCGATCTGGCCACCGGCCAGCCGGATTCCTTCAGCGCTGCGAGCACCACAGTGCTCATCAATGATGCGACGACGCTGAAGGTACGGGACAACATCCTCATCAGCAGCACCGCGCGGCGTTTTCTCCAAGTGCTGGTGACCGCGGCGCCGTAGCTCGCGGTTCGCGAAGAGCCGAAGCTGCAACCGGCGGCCCGGGTCGTCGCCATCAATGACCTCCAGCTTCTCGCGGAGATGTGCGAAAGGCGGGCTGCATGGCTGCCGCCGCAAGACGGCGGTTTGGGCTTTCCCGGATGGAGTTTCCGGCGTAGCCGGTGGGTGATGAATGACCGCGCCAGCGAAGACCGCCCCTGGGCCGAGGCCCTGGCGGATTTCCTTTTGCAGCAGAAAGGGGTGGAGGCCATCCGGCTGAATCCGGCAGAGCGCACGGTGCAGGTGGCCACGCTGGGGCGGGTGGACACGGCGCTGCTCCAGGCGCGGCTCAATGAGGTGCTGCGCGCGCTGGACGCGCACCTGCTGGCGGCGCGTGAGGCGGGCCGCCCGGACCTGGGGCCGGTGCAACTGACGGAGGAGGCGGGAGCGGTGCGCCTGGAGAAGCCGAGCTGCCCCACGGCGCCGCGCTTCTGGAAGTGGCGGGACTTTGAGTGGCCGGAGCCGGAGGAGATGGAGGCGCGGAGCCGGGAGGAGTGGCGGGCGATGGCGGCGCAGGCGGCGGTGTGCGGGACGGCGCTGGTGGCGGGCTTTGTGGTGGAGAAGGTCGGCGCGGGACCGGAGTGGCTGGCGAGGGCGCTTTTCGGCCTGGCGCTGGTGAGCGGGGGCTGGGACGCGGCGAAGGATGCCTGGGAGAATTTGCGGGAGCGGCGGCTGGATGTGCATTTCCTGATGCTGGCGGTGGCGGCGGGGGCGGTGGCCATCGGCGCATGGGAGGAGGGGGCGCTGCTGCTGTTTCTTTTCTCGACCTCGGGGGCGCTGGAGCATTATGTGCTGCACCGCACGCACCGGGAGATCAACGCGCTGACGAAGGCGGCGCCAAAGCTGGCGCGCGTGGTGCTGGCGGACGGCTCCACGGAGGAGCGCGCGGTGGGCCTGCTGCGCGCGGGGGAGGTGATCCAGGTGCGGCCGGCGGAGCTTTTCCCGGTGGACGCGGTGGTGACGATCGGGGAGACGGCGGCGGATGAGTCCACGCTGACGGGGGAGAGCGTGCCGGTGGACAAGGGCGTGGGCGCCGTGGTGTATGGGGGGACTTTGAACCTGTGGGGCCTGGTGCGGGCTCGGGTGGAGCGCCCGGCCACGCAGAGCGCGCTGGCGAAGATCATCAGCCTGATCCAGACGGCGCAGCACTTGAGGGCGCCGAGCCAGCGCTTCACGGACCGCTTCGGTACGAACTACACGCTGCTGACGCTGGGCACGGTGCTGGGCATGTTCCTGGTGTGGTGGCTGGCGCTGGGCATCCCGCCGATGGAGAACACGGCGGAGTCGAAGTCGGCCTTTTACCGGGCGATGACGCTGCTGGTGGTGATGAGCCCGTGCGCGCTGGTGCTGTCCATCCCGTCGGCCATCCTGGCGGCGATCGCGTGGGGGGCGCGGCGGGGCATCCTGTTCCGGGGCGGGGCGGCGATCGAGAAGCTGGCGGAGGTGGAGGTGGTGGCGATGGACAAGACGGGCACGCTGACGGAGGGGAACCTGCGGGTGGCGGCGGTGGAGAGCTTCCCGCCGGGCAGGGAGGAGGAGGTTTTGCGCCTGGCGGTGACGCTGGACGCGCACTCGAACCATCCGGTGGCGCGGGCGATCACGAGCCATGCGCGGGAGCAGGGCATCGAGCCGGGGGAGCTGCTGGAGTACGAGTCCATCCCCGGCCAGGGGCTGCGCGGGCGCACGGCGGAGGGGGTGGTGTATGCGGGACGGCGGGAATTGATCGGCCAGGGTGGCTTTGACGCCTGGCTGAAGGATGTGCCGGACGCGCCGCTGGGCTTCTCGGAGGTGTGGGTGCTGCATGAGAAGGCGATGGGGCGCATTTTGCTGAAGGATGAGATCCGCGCGGGCAGCAAGGCGGTGCTGGAGGCGCTGGCGGCGGAGGGGGTGCTGACGGTGATGCTGACGGGGGACCGGCGCGCGGCGGCGGCGCAGGTGGCGCAGGAGCTGGGCGTGGCGGATGTGCGCGCGGGCCTGCACCCGGAGGACAAGGTGGCGGCGATCCGGGAGTTCACGCGCGCGGGCAAGAAGACGGCGATGCTGGGGGACGGTGTGAATGACGCGCCGAGCCTGGCGGCGGCGGATGTGAGCATCGCCATGGGTGCGCGCGGCAGTGACGCGGCGCTGGAGCAGGCGGACATTGTGCTGATGCAGGACCGCATCGAGAAGCTGCTCTCGGCGCGGCACATCAGCCGGCGGGCGCGTGCGATCATCCGGCAGAACTTGGCGATCTCCCTCGGCTCGGTGGTGGTGATGGCGGTGGCCTCGCTCTTCGGCATCGTGCCGCTGACGCTGGGCGTGCTGACGCACGAGGGCAGCACGGTGGTGGTGTGCCTGAACAGCCTGCGGCTGCTGTTTGTGCGGGAGCCTGGCATGGGGCAAGGTATGGGGCACAGGCGTCCCGCCTGTGCCGGGAACAGGCAGGATTCCCGTACCCCATGATCACAACCGCCGCCGGCCGTGCAGGGCCTGGTAAAGCGTGAGCTCGTCCACATGATCAAGCCCGCCGCCGGCGGGCATGCCCTGGGCGAGGCGGGAGACAGCGACGCCTTCGGCGCGGAGGAGGTCGCTCAGGTAGCTGGCGGTGGCCTCGCCTTCGACATCGCTGCCCATGGCGAGGATGACCTCCTGCACGGCGGCGGCGCGCAGACGGTCGAGCAGGGGCTGGATGCGCAGGTCCTCGGGGGTGACGTTGTCGAGCGGGGAGAGCTTGCCTCCGAGCACATGGTAGAGGCCGGTGAAGGCGCCGGAGCGCTCAAGGCGGAGGACATCGGCGGCCTGCTCGACGACGCAGATAAGACGGGCATCCCGCTTCGGGCTGTGGCAGAGGGAGCAGTCGTGGCCTTGTTCGATGTAGAAACCGCACTCGGGGCAGGCGTGGACGCGGTGGTGGAGGTTTTCCAGCGCGTCCACGAGCGGCTCGATGCGGCCGCCGCTTTGCAGGAGCCAGAGCACGAGGCGCTCGGCGCTGCGGGGCCCGAGGCCGGGGAGGGCCTTGACCTGGGCGATCATGCGTTGCAGGGGCGGCGGGTAGTCGAGGGCGGGCATGGGCGGGGCAGGGGATGGAAGGAGCCAAGATTCCGCGGGATGGCAAGTCAGGGTGTGCATTGACCTGGGTGCGGTGTCTGCTTTGATGGACGGCAACGCCAACTGTGAAAGCCCTCATCCAACGCCAGTCGCTGATCACCCAGGCCGCCGCGCTGCTGCGGGGCGAGCTGGAGCGCGGGACATGGAGGGAGTTTTTGCCGGGGGAAAGACAGCTCGCGGTGCAGATGGGCATCAGCCGCCCGACATTGCGCGGAGCATTGGAATGCCTGGCGGCGGAGGGCTGGCTGACACGCGTGCATGGCAGGCCGACGCGGATTACCCGCCCTGCGAGCACGACGCCGGCGCGGCGCACGCAGGTGATCTTGCTCAGCCCCGTGCCGCTGCGGGAGATGCCGCCGCTGATGGTGTGCTGGGTGGACGAACTGCGGGAGAAGCTGGCGGCGGCGGAGCACGCGCTGGAGCTGCTGACGCTGCCGGCGGCGTTCGGCCCGGACGGGGAGAAGTCCCTCAAACATCTGGAGAAGCGCGGCCAGGAGGCGGTGTGGCTTTTGCATCTGGCGCCTGAGCGTGTGCAGCGCTGGTTCGCGCAGCGGGGCTTCCCCTGCCTGGTGGCGGGATCAGCGGCTCCCGGAGTGGAGCTGCCCTCGGTGGACCTGGACCACCGCGCCACTTGCCGCCATGCGGGCGGCCTGCTGGCGGCGAAGGGGAAAACGCGTCCGGTGCTGCTGCTGCCGGACACGCACGCGCCGGGGGACAAGGAGAGCGAGCAGGGCTTTCTGGAAGGCTACACGCGCCAGGCCGGCAAGCCACTCATCCTGCGGCACGATGGCACGGTGGAGGGACTCTGCGCCCAGGTGAGCGCGGCGGCGCGGGGCCGGGCGCCGGCGGATGCCTTTGTGGTGGGCCGCTCGGCTCATGCGCTGACGGTGCTCACCTGCCTGCTTGGCGAGGGCTGCCGCGTGCCTGGAGAGGTGGCGGTGATCTCGCGGGACCATGATCTTTTCCTAGCTCACACCACTCCGGAGATGGCGCGCTACGCCAGCGACCCCTCGAAGTGGGCGCGTGTCATTTTCAAATGCCTGCTGCAACTCATGGAGGGCGTGCCGCTCAGGACGCAGCACCGTCTGGTGCCTGACTTCATCCGGGGAGGCACGCTGTGAGCGCGGAGATGCCGCCTTTCGCCGCGCTGCTGCTTGCCGGTGGCCGCTCACGCCGAATGGGCAGGGACAAGGCTTTTCTGGATTGGCAGGGCGTGCCTTTGTGGAGATGGCAGTTTGAGAAGTTGGCCGCACTGCGTCCCGCGCGCCTGCTGCTCTCCTGCCGCGCGGAACAGCGATCTGAAATGACTCAACCACCATCGGACATCGAGTGGTTTGTGGATCCCCCCGGTTATGATTCGGGGCCGTTGGGTATTTTGACTCGCGCGCTAGAGTTGGCGGGCATGCCGGTGCTCGCGCTGGCTGTGGACATGCCGCTCATGCCCGCGGGCGAGATCGTGAGGTGCTGGGCGTTGGAAGCGGGCGGCATGGGTTTTTGCTTTGAGTCAAAGCATGGCCATGAGCCGCTGGCCGCAGTTTATACGCCTGCTTTGTTGCCGCTCATGCGAAAGAGCCTGGTGGCTGGCAGTATGGGGTTGCAACCCCTGATCCTTGAAGCAGTGCTGCGAGGGTTGATGAGGACCAGGAAGGGAGTGAAAACAGAGTCTTCCTGGTTTACAAATTTAAACACGCTGGATGATGTCGAGCATGAAAAAGGCGGGCATTTCTGCCCGCCTTGATGGATGAATCACTTTTTGTCTTCCGCAGCGGCGGCAGCCTTCTTTTTTTTCTTGCCGGCGTTGCGAAGCGCTTTTGGAATTGGATCTTCCTTCTTCTGAAGCGCGCGGCGCAGCTTGCGCAGAGCGATGTTTTGAAGCTGACGAATACGCTCGCGTGTGACTCCGAATTCCTGACCCACTTCCTCAAGCGTGCGCGGCTTTTGTCCGGCGAGGCCGAAGCGCGCGTCAATGATCTTGCGTTCACGCTCATCCAGCACGGTCAGCAGCCCGTCGAGCTGGCTGTGCATGTTCTTGTGGCTGAGGAGGTCGAATGGGGTCTGCGCGTTTTCATCGCCGACGATCTCTCCAAACTCGGTGCTGTCATCATCGCTGATGGGCGCGTCGAGCGAGGCGGGGCGCATGGAGGCCACTTTGAGCTGGCTGAGCTTGGCGCGGTCAATGCCGATTTCTTCTGATAGTTCGTCATCCGTCGGCTCGCGCCCGAGTTCCTCAGACATGGCCATGGCCACGCGGCGCATCTTGCTGATCTTGTCCACCATGTGGACGGGCAGCCGGATGGTCTTGGACTGGTTGGCCAGGGCGCGCTTGATGGACTGTTTGATCCACCATGCCGCGTAAGTGGAGAGTTTGCCGCCCTTGTTGGGGTCGAAGCGCTCCACCGCCTTCATGAGGCCGATGTTGCCCTCGGAGATGAGGTCGAGCAGGGGCAGGCCGTAGTTCGCGTAATCCTGGGCGATTTTGACAACGAGGCGGAGGTTGGCGCGAATCATGTGCGAGCGCGCCTCTGGGTCGCCGCGCTTGATGCGCTCGGCGAGATCAACCTCCTGCTCCGGAGTCAGCAAATCAGTCTTGCCGATCTCACGCAGGTAGATTTTAATGCCTCCGTCGAGTTCCATAGATGAAAGGTTTCAAGGGTTGGTACGATGCAGATTTGGGATTCTTGATTTCCTGATGAAATTCAGGGGGTGGTCATTCTATCACAGGGTTTCAAGAATTCTCCTTGTTTTTGAAGCAACTTTTCGGCCAAACTCAAAGCCGGACGCCTGGACAATGCCCGTCGAACAAGCGCTGATTTTGAAATTGGACATATTCGTTGAACCCAATTTCACACTGACCGTCAATAAAATTTCTGAAAAATCTTGCGCACTGAACCACGGCTTGACGCAATTGAGAGTGCCTCAAGATCTCAAAAATCAACTCTTGCATGGCCCTCGAAGGTGGCTAGACATTCGAATTCTGCTGAAAGACAGGTGTGGCACACAATCAGGATGTTGAATCCATCAATTTTTCTGAATTTTTAAAATTTTTTGTTTAAATTATAAAAATACCTTGCTGTTTGCGAGGATTGAGTGTTACTATGGCTTTAATTGCGGGTATAGCTTAATGGTAAAGTTCCAGCCTTCCACGCTGGCCATGTGGGTTCGATTCCCACTACCCGCTCCAGTCATAGCGAATTAACAATCTCATCCTCAAGCCATTATGAGCGCCCTTTCCGCATTCCGTTTCTTCGGTTTGACGTTCACCGCCGCCTTGCTTGGCACCATGCCGACGCACGGACAAAACAGTTCCTGCGCGAACATTTCGAGCGATGTCACGGCCGCTGTCAGCAATGATCCTTCCAAGGTTCTGATGATTGTCGAGGACGCGCTTGTGATCAACGAGTCCTGCGCCGGCGAGATCATCAAGGCTGCCATTATTGCCTCCAAAGCGGATGCGGCCCTGGTCAATCAAATTGTGCAAACGGGCATCTCGGTCGCCCCCAAATTGGCCTCGGTCATCACAGACAGCGCCACGGCAGTTTCTCCCGGAACCGCCATCGCCGCCCAGTTTGTGGCCGCGCCGCAAGATCTCAACACTTCGGCGAAGAACCCTGCTAAAAACCCGCTTCCAGTGGCTCCGGAGCCTGTTTTTGAACCTGTCGTGCCCGCCAGCATCCGCGGCGTTTATTTGATCCAGCCGCCCGCGTCCGGATTCATCCCGCGTGATCCGCGTTGCCGGAAAGATTGTGACGATCCGCTCTCGCCAAGCCAAAACCAGCCCGGATTTAATTGATGCTCCGGGCTCACTGAAATACGACGAATCTACACCCCCGTCATCATGCGCCACTGTCTCCCATCGTTATGCGCCATCATGATGGCGGCCACGACAGTCACTGGTTATTCCCAAGGGTTGACTGCGGTGAGAAATTTCTCCGGCGACTTCACCGAGGATCAGCCCCTGACCTGGAGCATCACCACACGCGGCGGCTATGACAACCTCAAGTATGACGTTCCCTCGGCCTTCCTGCCAGATTTCGAATCGTGGTACATCCAGGGTGGGGTCGGCATGACCTACACGGAGGCGGATCCAGTCACTCCCTGGAGCATGGATCTGGACCTTGGCGCCACACACTACCTTGATGACATGCCTCGTTATGACGACACGTTTTACAACGCCCGTGTCGCTTTCAACCTGGCTCACAAGCTGTCCGAGCGGCTCAAGATCAGCAATAATTTTTATCTGACCTACGAGGCGGAGCCCAACCTCGCTTTCGGAGGCTCGACCACGCTCTTCAACGGGCAGTACCTTTACGGCTACAACAACTTCAACGTCAGCTACGCCTGGTCCCAGCGCTTTTCCACCACCACGTCATACACCGTGGACGGAATCACTTATGACGACAATCTCGTTTCTAGTTTCGAGGACCGTCTGTCCCATCTTGTGGCGCAGCAGTTCAGCTATGCCATCAGCCAGCGCACGACGTTGAACGCCGAATATCGCTACCGCCACACGCAGTTCAGGGCGGCTGGAAGGCCTGACTTCCAATCCCATTTCGCGCTGGCGGGTCTGGATCATGCCTGGAGCGAACGCACCACGGGATCCTTCCGCGCGGGTGCCGAGTTCTTCCGCTCATACGGCGGCTGGAAAAGCGCGCCATATGGCGAGATTGCGCTCAGCCATCAGGTCGCCCGCAAAACGACTGCGCGCTGGTTTGGTGTGGCCGGGTATGATGGCGCCGAACTTGGCGCATATGACAGCCGCTATGCCTTGCGCACGGGTGTGAATTTCCATCACCAAGTCACCAAGCGTTTTGGCGTTCAAGCCGGCGCTTCTTATGCCTACAGCGAATTCGATGGTGATGGCGCGATCACTGATGTGACGGAGCACTCTCTGCTGCTTTCCACCGGGCTTTCCTATCAGATTCTGGAGAATCTCAGTCTCGATACCCGTTACAGCTACTCCCTGCTCGACTCCGACGACGCCTTCCGCAGCTTCGACCGTCATAATGTCTCCGTCGGTGTGACCGCCTCTTTCTAAACCACTCTCCCGGAAACAACAGCCAGCATCCCGGCCAGCGGGCGGCCTCGCGCCCCCGCTGGCTGTTTGTGAAACGGCGGATGATCAAGCGAAACGGATAATCAAAGACTCATGAGCGAAGCCAGCCCCGACCTGCAAAATCACGCCCTCGATTCCTGGCGCGTCATCCGTGGCCGGGCTGGACTCATCATACTTTCATTCCTCCTCGTCTTTGGCTCCGCCGCCATGCTCACCTACATCATGCCGCGCAAATACCGCGGCCGGGTTGAGATGAAAATCGAGCGGCTTCAGGACAAGGTGCAGGTCTTCGAGCGCTCCAGCGACAACTTCATGGCAAACAGCGATGTCGTTGTAAAAAATGAATTCGAGAGCATCACCAAGCCCGAAACGCTCTACCCTGTGGTGGACAAGCTGGACCTTCAGTTGAAGTGGGAGCTGCCCACCCGTCAGGCAGCGCTTGGCAAATTACGCTCCAATCTCGACACCCAGTCCAGCATCCGGTCCGACTTCGTCATCATCGAGTTTTTTGACAAGGACCCGGCGCTCGCCGCGACCATCGCCAACGCGGTCGCCGACAGCTACATGACACGCCGTGTCGAGGTGGAGTCCAAACAGAAGGAATCGGCTCTCGAGATGCTCAACAAGCAGATCACCGAGCAGGAGCAACTCCGCGCCCAGGCCCAGCTCAAAATGCAGGAGGCCAAGACCAAGGCCGGCATCGTCGGCGAGTGGTTCTCCGCAGGGCCGAACTCCACCGTGCCGGGAGCCGAGCTGCGCACCACCGGGGACTCCATGGCGGTTACTCGCGAGCAGGCCATCTTTCAGGCGGATCTCGATGTGGAAACCCTCAGCGCGGAAATCGGCCAGTTGCAGACTTTGGAAGGGGACGAACTCGTTGCCCGCGCCGGCGGCTTGAAGCTCGACAACGCCAATGTCGCCCAGATGACCGGTGAATTGCAGCGGCTTGAGGTCGCCCGCGAGGGACTTGTCAATCAGGGCCGTGGTCGCAGGCATCCGGAGGTGCTCGCCAATGACAGCCAGATCACCAAATACAAGGAGTTGATAGCCGCCGCTGCCAAAGACCATCTGGCTGGACTGCAAAACCGGCTGGAGAGCGCCCGCAAAAGGAAGGAGGCTCTCGAAGCCTCCAACCAGGACGCCAAATCCGAACTGCTCGGGCAGCAGTCCGCCTTCAATGAATACAAGACCGCCAAAGACGACGTGACCGACATCGAGGCCATCCTGCGCACGCTGAAGACGAGATATTTCGAGACCAAGGCTGGTCTGGAGATTTTCAAATCCCCGGCCACAATCTACGCCAAGGCGGAGCCGGAGGGCCGCCCCGCAAAGCCCAATGTCGCGCTAAATCTCGCCCTTGGCGGCATCCTTGGCCTCATGTTCGGCTTCGGCCTCGCCTTCGCTTTGGAGTTCATGGACACCAGCATCAAGAGCCTCGACGATGTCGAGCGTTTTCTGGGCGTGCCTGTGCTTGCCGTGGTGCCGAAAAATGTCGGCATCCTGCACCGTGCCACAGGCTTCAATCCCGACGCCGAGGCCTACCGCATCCTGCGCACGAACATCGAGTTCAACCGCAAAAACCGCGATGCCAACTGCATCACCGTCACCAGCGGCGGCGCCGGTGAGGGCAAGTCCACCACGCTCTGCAACCTCGCCGTCGTCTGCGCCCAGGGGGGATACAGCGTCCTGCTCATAGACGCCGACCTTCGCCGCCCCTCGATGCACACGCACTTCGATGCCGGCAACACCACTGGCCTCACCAACTTTCTCACCACCAACGTGCGCATGGAGGACGTCGTCGTACGCACCGCTGTGGAAAACCTTTACTTTCTGCCCAGCGGTCTCCTGCCCGCCGACAGCGCCGGCATCCTGAACTCCCAGCGCATGTCAGACCTCATTGAGGATGCTAAGAGCCGCTTCGACATCGTGCTCATAGACTCCCCGCCCATTCTCGGTGTCAGCGACGCTTCCGTGCTCGCGAATGAGGCGGACCTCACCATGATCGTCGTCCAGCACCGCCGTCTGCCGCGCCAGACACTCATGCGTGTGAAGCAGACCGTGGAAAACGTCGGCGGCACCGTTCTCGGCGTCGTGCTCAACAACGTGGACCTGCGGGCCGACAGCCAGTACCAGTACTACACAAACTACTACACTTACTACTCCCCCGACAACCGCCCCGCCGCCGAGGGAGGCAAGCCCAAAAAGCGCCGCAAAGCCGCCGGAGAAACCGCGCCTGCCCGGACGCCAGGTGGGGATTTATTCTGACTTCCGCCATGAACTCACGCCTCCTCCTCCTGCTTGTCTTTTGCGCCGTGTCGCAGCGCGTCCACGCCCAGGGCGAGCTGCCCTTGAAGTCTGGCGACCGCATCACCATCAGCATCGGCGCCATACCCGACAACGAGGTGGTGCAGATCAACAAGGTCTATACCATCAGCGACAATGGCACCATCAATCTGCTTCACATCGGCGAGGTGCGGGCCAGCGGTCTCAAGCCCTCCGCGCTTCAGCGCTCCATCGAGCAGATTTACGTTTCGCGGGAAATTTACGCGCGCCCGAACGTGCTCGTTTCCATAGACACAGACCAGACCGCGCGCCAGGTTTATGTCACCGGCGTCAACAAACCCGGGCCCGTGCCTTACCGCCCTGGCATGACGCTTTCCCAGGCAATCCAGTTCGCCGGCGGGCCCACGCCCTTTGCCAGCATGAAGCGCGTGCGCCTCGTGCGCGGCGCCCGCGTCACCGAGCACAATCTCTCGCGCGACATCGGCAACCCCGCCGTGGATGTGACCCTTCAGCCGGAGGACCAGATCAACCTTCCGGAGTGATCCGCCGCATCATGCGCTCCACTCCGGACCACAGCGCCGCGCTGGACGAGGTGCGCGCCATCTACGCGGAGTTGGAAAAGCGCCCGCTGGACCGGCAGTGTGTCGCGCGCGCGCAGTGCTGCCATTTCCGCCTGACGGGAAAGACGCCCATGCTAACCCTGGGGGAGGCGTTGCTCGCCGCGCGCGGTGTGCGCGCCGCGGGGCGCAAAAAACTGACTCCGCATCCAGACGGCGCCTGTCCCATGCTCGGCAGGGACGGGCGCTGCGCCATTTACCAGCACCGGCCTTTTGGCTGCCGCACACACTTTTGCCAGGCTGCGGGCGGTGTTTATCCGCGCAGGCACATCGCGGATCTGATCCAGCGGCTTGAGGCGCTGGATGAAAAACTCGGCGGTGACGGCCCGCGCGCTCTGGAGGGCGCGGTCAGCGACGCTCTTGCGCGAATCGGCTGAAAGGCGCAGCCCCGGATGGATGTGCGACGCGCGTTTTCCACTTGTGACATCATCCGCGCATCCCACCTTCCCAAATGATGGAAAACGCCTCATCGCTTTCGGACGATCTCACCCGCCGCGCGCCTTATGACGCGGCGGATCATCTTTCCGAAGTGCCTCCTGTGGAGGCAGCCACCGCCCTCATCGAGGTCAACCCGATGCTCGCGCAGCAGATTCTCTCCGAGATGGACGAGCGCAAGCGCTGCGAGGTGCTCGCTGCCGCGCCTGTCGAAAAAGCCCGCCAGTGGATGCGCAACCAGGAATACCCGGAGGACAGCGTCGGCTGGCTCATGGAGCCGCCCGTGGCCGTCTTCCGTCCGCAGATGACCGTGCGCGAGACCATCGAGGCCCTGCGTGTTCTGACCAAAAAAGCGTTCATCACTTATGGTTATGTCACCGACGGGCAGAACCGCCTGATTGGTGTCCTGGTCATGCGCGATCTCATGCTCGGCGACCCTGACAAACCGCTCTCGGAGGTCATGTGGACGCGTCTTTTCACCCTCAGTCCGGAGATGTCCCTGACAGATGCGATGAAGGCTTCCGTCAACCGGCACTATCCGGTTTATCCCGTCTGTGATGCCGGAGGTCACCTCATCGGCCTCGTGCGCGGCCAGAGCCTTTTCGAGGCGCGGGCCATCGAGATCAGCGCGCAGGCAGGAACCATGATGGGTGTGGAGAAGGAGGAGCGTCTCACCACCCCCCTTCTGCGCAGCTTGAAACTGCGTCATCCCTGGCTCCAGGTGAATCTTCTCACCGCTTTCGCCGCCGGAGCCGTGGTTGGCGCTTTTCAGGACACTCTGGACCAGGTGCTCATTCTCGCGGTCTTTCTGCCGGTCATGGCGGGTCAATCAGGGAACACAGGCTGCCAGGCGCTCGCTGTCGCTTTGCGGGGGCTGACTCTGGGAGAAATTGGCTCAGGGCAGGAGCGCCGCCTCGTCATCAAGGAGGGGCTGCTCGGCCTTCTCAACGGCGCGCTGGTGGGACTGACCGCCGGCCTGGGCATGACGGGTTACGCTCTGATGCAGGGCCATGAAAAAGCCGTCCTGCTCGGCATTGTGGTCTTCATTTCCATGATCGCCAGTTGCATCGTCAGCGGCCTTTGCGGAGCCATGATCCCGCTTGGTTTGCGCCGCCTCGGCGCGGACCCCGCCACCGCCAGCAGCATCTTCCTCACCACCGCCACCGACATCGTCAGCATGGGTTTTTTCCTCGGCCTCGCCCGCTGGCTGGTCGTTTGATCCTCGCGGCTCAGGGCAGCATCACGCGACCGCCTGTGGGATAGCCGAGAAAAGCCAGGCCGCCCCCGATGACGATGGCGATCAGCACCACCACGCCCGCAGGCAGCACCTTGCGCCGCGCCAGCACAGGAAGAAACCCGAGCACAAGCCAGAGGCCCATTTTCACCAGCAGCCAGGTGGAGGTGTAGGGCAGCTGCAGTTTGGCGACGAGACCGAAGCCGGAAACCAGGCTGATGACCAGCCCGATGCCGTGCCACTTCATCGCCGCGCGGGAGGCTGTGTCGGCCAGCAGGGCGCCAAAACCGGTGAAAATGAAGATGAGACCGACGACGTGGGCGATGTGGTAAAATGCGGGTGACATGGCGCTGATGCTGGCACGTCACGCGCGCTGCGGCAAGGGCGGTTTCGCGCCGCTCGTGTCAGCGCGCGGGCATCCCCTTGTCCGTCTCCAGCAGCCAGTCCACGAGAGGCCGGACTTGGGGGGCGCCAAAGAGCGGCATGCGCGTGTGAGACGAGGCGGGAGCGCGCGGGCCGAGAAGGATTTTCTCCAAGCCTTCACGTCCGAGCCTCGCGCCTGCTTGGTCGAGTGACGGAGGCAGATGCGCGCTGCCTCCTGGCTGCCCGATGGCAAGGCCGGTGCCGGTGAAATGAAGCGCGCGCGGGTCTTCGGGGCCGCCTTTGTATCCGCGGTCGTGGCAGGCATAGCAATTCAGCCGTGTCATTTGCCAGTCGGTTTGTTGGGCTGGACCGGCCAGATGATCGGGTTTCGCTCGTGCTTGCAGGGAGATGAGAGCCAGGCGCAGGGCGCGCTTTTGCAGGTCGTTCAAATCATAGCGGGGAATGCCCGAAGTCTGTCTCTCCGCGAGGCAGCCCTGATCAAGCCTGAGCGCCCGCATGGGGTGTGATGACGGAGCCGTGACGGGTGACGAACCGGGAGCCTCATGGCAGGCGGCGCAGCGCATCTCATGAAAGACCTGTCGTCCGCGCTCAATGCCCTGCGGGGGGATCTGCAGGGCCGCGCGAAGGGCATTCCCGGGCTGGGTGCGGCCGAGGTGCAGATAGGCGGCGATGTCCGCGGCCTCCTGCGAAGTGAGCAGCATGTCCGGCATGCGACCCGCAGGCCGGAAGGCGAGCGGCTGATGCAAAAAGGCGGCGAGCGCGTCCTGATGCCAGACATCCGCGAGCACGACGGGCACGGAGGCGTTGCCGGGACGGTCCAGCTCCGCATCCTCCGGCGCATTCGCCGGGCGGTGGTCGGACGCGGGTTCATGGCAGGCCACGCAGCCGGTTTCATGATAAAGGTTGCGTCCGCGCATCGCGTCACCTGCGGGCATTTGCGGCGCGTCCCACGTTGAGGCGGAGAGAAATTCCACCACCGCCTCGACTTTTTCCTCGTCTCCCTCCGCGCCGGAGAATAGTCCGGGCATCTGGGTGCCTTTTTTCAAATGCTGCGGACTGCGGATGAGCAGCCAAAGCATGTCCGCATCCATGCGCGAGCCGACACCGTCGAGGCGCGGGCCCGGTTTTGGAGCCAGCCAAGGCCGCCAGGCATCAGGCGCGGCGTGGCAGGCGGAGCAGTTCAACTCGGCGAGCAGGAGGTGGCCACCTCCTGCAAGGTGCTCGTCCGGATCCACGGTCAGGTAAAACTGGTCGAAGGTGAAGACGAGCGGATGATTGACCGGCTCGGCCATGAGCGGATGAGCGCGCGTCTCCGGAGCTCCGGCGTAAAAGAGCGCGGCCAGGAAGACATGGAGGCACGGGCGGGTCATGCGCAGGGGGCTGGATGGATATTTGTGCCGGAAAACAGGAATGTCCAAGGCTGCGCGCAAGCACTCAGCACCCGGCAATCCCGCTTGCGCGCCAAGCCGGCACCCTGGTAAATTCCAAGGCAACCCACCACTGTTTATGAACGAGGAGATTGAACAACTTAAAGACACATTGGCATCCATGCGGACGGAGCTGGACGAGCTAAAGTCAAGGCTGGCCAGGATCAGCCGCTATGTGACGGTGGATAACGAGGATGATGACGGTGTGGAGCGCGTCTACATGGAGTGCACCGACTTCACCCTGCGCCCCGCCCATGACCGGCGTCAAATCGCCGCGCATGTGGGCGCGGGGCAGCAGGGCGTGTATTTTGACCTGCACTACCCTGGCATGGAGCACAACATGCACACGGCCATCCGGCTAAGTGTGGACGAGGAGGGCGTGCCTCATGTGCAGGTCTTTGGCAGGGATTGGAAGACACGTTTGGAACTGATGGTCCAAAATGATCACGGCCTCGCGGCTGTTCTGGGGGCGGAAGGCGCGCCGGGTGCCGTGATGCGCGCCCTGCCCGGCGGCGGCTCCGTGGCCGTGCTGCAACCCGACGGACGCACGCGCGGCGTGCTCTTCCATCAAGATGGCGGTGAGGAAGGGCAGGGAGCGCAGGAGAAGACTTCATCCACCGATTTGCTCTTTGCCACCGCGCAAGGCTCCACGGTTCTGAAACTGCACACGGATGGCACGTCCTCATTTATGGCTGCCGGCACGCCAGCCCAGCCGGATGGCGCTGTGCTGGGCATGGGGCCGGATGGCGGCTCCCTCATGCTTCACAGCAAAGAAAACAAAAACAGCATCAGCATGATGTGCGGCGAACAGATCTCCTGCCTCAAGATGCATCCCGGCAAGGTTCCTGACGGCAATGACGGACTGAGCCTGCTGGCCGGCGATTTCGGCAGCAGCGTCGAACTGCACGATGAAAAGGGCGCGCAGCGTGTGGGCATTTCCGCGCTGGGCGGAGGGGCGGGGCTGGTCTTTCTCAAAGATGACGAGGATGAAGCGCTGGCGCTTCGGCACGCGCCTGGCAGTCATTCCAGCCTGAGCATGAGGGGGGCCTCGAAGGCGGAGGGTGTTTTGCTTTTTGCCAATGACGAGACAGCTTTTGTCAAGGTGACATCACCGGATGACGAGACCTGCCACATCTCGGCATCCGTCGCCAAAGGCTCTCCCAGTCTCATGGTCACGGACGGCAGCAGGCCGCTGGTGATGGCGGGCAGGACGGAGCACGGCGGTGTGATCTGCGCCTACGGGTTGAAGGAGGCGGAGGGCGGCATCGCCTCCCTCTCCGGCGGACCGCTCGGCGGCGAGCTTGCCATTTGCTCGAACGATGGCACGCGCCTTATGACACTCCACAGCACGGACCACGGCGGGCGGATGCTCATCAACAACGACCTCGGCATGCAGCGTGTCACCCTGGCCGCGTATGACGAGGCCGGCAGCATGGTGCTCAACAACACGGGCAGCAACGGCCTCATTGCCACCGTCACGCCCGAGGGCGGCCGGCTCACCCTCCTCGACCCGGAGGGCAAAATGCTCGCGCAACTGCCATGATCTCCGCCAAGCCGATGCCTTGCCAAGCCGCGAGCTGGATGCTCAATTAACCGATGCTTCTTCGAGGGACGCTCATTCTTCTGCTCTGCGCGCCGGCTTTCCAGGCAGCATCAGCCGCCGCGCCGAAAAGCAAGTCCGCTTACGGCAAGCCGAACGTGCTCTTCATCATCGCCGACGACTTGCGCGACTACACAGGCTGGCTGGGCGGGCATCCGCAGGCTCGCACGCCGCACATGGACCGGCTGGCGAGCATGGGCATGAGGTTCGCCAACGCGCATTGCAGCTACGCATTGTGCAATCCCTCCCGCACCAGCCTCATGACCGGCATGGCGCCCGCCTCCAGCGGCGTCTTTGGCAACGAGCAGGACTGGCGGCGGAGCGTTCAGATCACTGGAAAAACCACGCTTCCGGAGCATTTGCGCGCCATGGGTTTCCTCACCGCCGCGGCTGGAAAAATCTTCCATGCCAACCACGGCGGCCCCGAGGCGCGGCTGGCGGGCTGGCATGGCGGCAGGCGCGGGTTCGAGCAGGACGCGGCCTGGGAGCGGCGCTTTCCCGCGCCCGGCGTGCAGATCCCGGAAATGCAGGTCCGCATCGGCCAGGACTTCAACGGCCTCGGCATCTGGCACTGGGACTGGGGCGCGCTGGATCTTCCCGACGAGCTGACCGACGACGGCGCGGTGACGCAGTGGGCGGGCGGCTTTTTGAAGCAGAAACAGAGGAAGCCTTTTTTCCTCGCCGTGGGCCTCTACAAGCCTCACTCGCCCTGGTATGTGCCGCGCAAGTATTTCGACCCGCATCCGCTGGACGAGACCGTGCTGCCGGAAGTGCGCGCGGACGATCTCGACGACGTGCCTGCTTTTGCCAAAGGACATGAGAAGCAGGGCGGTCATCACGCGCTGATTCTGGCGCGCGACAAATGGCGCGAGGCCGTGCAGGCCTACCTGGCGAACGTGGCTTTTTGCGACGCGCGGCTCGGCGAGCTGCTCGCCGCGCTGGAGTCGGGGCCGAACGCGAGGAACACGATCGTCATTTTCACCTCCGACCACGGCTGGTATCTCGGCGAGAAGCAGATGTGGCACAAAGGCAAACTCTGGGAGGAGGCCACGCATGTGCCATTGACCGTTCACGCGCCCGGTCTCACCAAGCCGGACAGCGTCAGCGGAGAGGCGGTGTCCCTGCTTGATCTTTACCCGACCGTTTGCGACCTGCTCAAGGTCGCCAAGCCGAAGCACCTCGACGGCGAGAGCCTGCTGCCCCTGCTCAAAGACCCCTCCGCAAAGCGCGCGCGGCCCGCCATCACTGCCATGGGCGGGGCGGACAAAGCCAGCTACGCGGCACGCGACCGGCGCTGGCGTTACATCCGCTATTCCGACGGCGGCGAGGAGCTGTATGATCACGACAATGATCCGAATGAGTGGACGAATCTGGCGTCGCTCCCGGAGCATGAGGCGGTGAAAAAAGAGCTCGCAGCGCATTTTCCGAAAGTCTTCCAGAGCGCTCGCCGCCCGGCGGGTGAAATTGTCAAAGGCCCCAGCCAGGACGGCTCCGAGCATCTGGAGTTGCAGATCGGGGACGAACTCAGCGCCGGTGAGTCCCCGAAGCTCGCCGGGCGCGGCGTCTTTGTGGACGCGGCCTTCGACTTCAATCCCGAGGTGGACATGGACAGCACCCTGGTCGGGCATGGCGACGCCAAACTTGGCTGGGTTCTCCACCTCGTGGACAGCGCGCCCGTGTTCACGGTTTTCATCAATGGCAAAGCCGGATCAGCCACCATCAGCCCGCTCAAGGCAGGCCCCTGCCAGTTGCGTGCCACGCTGGATTACGACGGCCTCATCTCCCTCGCGGAGCCGGGCCGCAGCGAGGTTCTGGAGCGCGCGTCATTCACTGACGGCTTCCCAGGCAACCCTGGGAAGGGCATCGCCGCCGGCCAGAGCTTCGGCATTTTGAATGTGAAGGATTATCCCAACAGCACGCCCTTCGACGGAGCGGTGCGCCGGCTGCGGGTCACCTTTTTGCCGCCTGTGAAAGGCAAACCCTGATGCAAAGCCTGTCTGTCATTTTGATGTGCCTGGGTTTGGTCCTTTCCTGGGTGCTGGCCACGGAAACGCGTCCGTTGTTTTTCTGGCCGGGCGCTCTGCTGCTGGGGTTCGCGGGCGCGGTGGCCGCGCTGCGCTGGCGGCTGCGGGTGATGTTCGCCCCATCGGATGCGTGCCTGCTGGCGGCGTCCCTGCTGACCGTCCATGTGATGGTCCGCGCCTGGCTCTCGCCTGTGCCGGCGTGGGCGCTGGAGGACATGGTGATCGCTGCGTCGTGCTGGGTGGTTTACCTTCTTGTGGTGACGGCGTGCAGCCATCCGCAAAGGCGCGCCTGGCTGCTGGTGCTGCTGCTGGCCGCGGCGGCGGGGAATCTGGCGGCGGGTTTTGTGCATTTCTCCGGGCGCTGGGATTTCCACGTCGTGCCTGACTTCGTGCGCGCGGCGGGCGCGGGCCGGATCGGCGGCTTTTTCGCCAACCCCAACCACCTCGGCGCTTTCTTTGCGATGGCGCTTTTTCTCAGCGCGGGCTGGTTGTGCTACGGGCGCGGCGGCGCGCTGCTCAAGGCGTTGGCCGGCTTTCTCATTGTGGCGATGGCGGCGGGCTGCGCGCTGACTTTGAGCCGGGGCGCGTTGATCAGCCTGGCGGCGGGCGGGGCGGTCTTTGCCGGGTTGTCGCTGCTGATGGTGTGGCGCGCGCGTCCGCAGGTCTTCTGGCCCCTGCTCGGCGGCGGACTGCTGGCGGTGATGGCGGCGGGCGTGGTGTTTTGGAAGGTGAACGAGGAGCAAATGCTCACGCGCGAGCTGCGCAGTCCGGTGTCGGGTGATGTGCGGCTGGCCGTCTGGAAATCCGCGCTGGCCCAGCATGAGGAGGCGCCCTGGCTGGGAGCGGGGGCCCGCATGTTTTACGAGGGCAGCATCCGCCTGCGCGCACCGGAGCTTCCGGTGACCGCGGCGGACCCGCTTTTCGCTCACAATGAGTATCTGCAAATGCTGGCCGACTACGGCTGGGCGGGTCTTGCTCTGGCGTTGCTGATGCTTGCCGCGCATGCATGGAGCGGCCTGTCATTTCTGCGGTGGTTCATCCGGCACCGCTACCCGGTCACGGGCCGGTTGGCAGGGAACTCGCTGGGCCTGGCCGTTGGATCCCTGGCCGCGCTCGCGGCCACGGCGGCCCATGCGGCGGTGGAGTTTCATTTTCACGTCCCGGCCACGGCGCTGACTGGAGCGCTGCTGCTCGGCATCCTGGCCAACCCTGGTCTGGACGACCCCAAGCGCGCTCCGGTCCGCCTGCCTGGGGCGCGGTTTGCGGCCAAGGCGCTGCTGGCGGTTTTTTCCTTCGGACTGCTGGCCTGCGTGTGGACCCAGGCGCGTGGAGACTACTTCCTGGCGCGCGCCGCCGTGGCTCAGGTGCGAGGGGACAGGGCCGAGCGATTGCAAATGCTCGCCCGCGCCGCGGCAGCGTCCCCCGGCAACCCGGAGGTTCACTATCAACGCGGTCTCGCGCTTCTGGAAAAGGTGGACGCTGACAAGCGCGATGCCGCGCAGGCAGACCTCGAAGCCGCCGCCGCCGCACTTGCCGAGGCTGTCGCATTGAATCCCGCGCGCTACCTGCATCATCTGGCACTGGCCGACGCCTGCGACGCGCTGGGCCGCCACGATGAGGCGTTCGGGCATGTTCGCAGCGCGCTGGCGCTGGCGCCGGTGCATGAGGAGCCGCGCCTGGCGCTGGGCATCCACTGGCACCGGCTGGGGGATTTTGCCAGGGCTGAGCGCGCCTATCTGTGGGCGTCCGAGGCGGGCGCCTGGAATGACGAGGAAACCGCTCGCTGGCCGGACAACTACCGCTTGCTGCTCCAGCATGCGGCACTCATGCGGCGGCAGTCGCCCTGAACTGACCGAGGCGGGTTTGCAGCATCAGGACTCCGCCCTTGAATGCCTGGACTGTCATTGTCGGAAAAAACTCTTGTTGCCGCGCAAGGCTGGTGCTTGAAAAGACAACGTGAGCCTGATTGTCATCCTTTGGTCCATGGCGGCGGCGGCTTCGCTGTCGCTGGGGGTGATCCATGGGATGGTATGGCTGTCGAATCGGAAGGTCCGCGCCGAGCTGTGGTTCGCCGTGGCGGCGGGCTGCCTGACGGCCTACCCGTTTTTTGATCTCCAGATGATGATGGCGGAGACGCCGGAGGAATTCGGGCGCGCCGCACGCTGGGCGCTGACGCCGATCTCGCTGGTCATCTGCGCCTTCCTCATGCTGGTGCATTGCTACTTCGGCACAGGAAGGCGCTGGCTGCTGGTGGCGGCGCTGGTGAGCCGTGGAACTGCGCTGCTGGTGAACCTGCTGTGCCCGCATGGTTTGTTTTTTGAAAGGGTGACCGACATCCGCAAGGTCAGCTTTCTGGGCGAAACGGTGTCCGCACCGATTGGTGAGATGGGCCGCTGGCTCTGGGTGGAGCATCTGGCGGCGGTGATCTGGACAGGCTACCTGCTGGACGCGAGCTGGCGGCTCTGGCGCACCGGTGGTCGGGAAGGCAGACGACGGGTGGTGATGATCGGCGGAGGCATCATCTTCATCCTCACCGCCGGGCTGGCACAGGCATCCCTGGTCGTGGCGCAGGTCATCGCGCTGCCGGTGGCGGTGACTCTCACCTTTCTCATCCTGCTCACCGTGATGGGTTATGAGCTGAGCCGGGATGTGCTGCGTGCGGCGCATCTGGCCAGCAGCCTGAAGGACAGCGAGCAGAGGCTGGAAATGGCGGCCAGTGCGGCTCAACTGGCACCCTGGGAATGGGACATCCAAACGAACGTCATCTGGACCACGAACGAAGGCCGCAGGATCTATGGCATCCCGCCGGATGAGGTGGTGGATTTCCCGCGCTTCATCAGCACGGTGCATCCCGATGACCGCGAAGCTTTGGAGGCGGAAGTGCGCGCGACCTTGGATGAATCCACCCCCTTCGCCGCGGAATACCGTGTCGTGCTGCCGGATGGTTCAGAGCGCTGGATCGGTGCTGCGGGACGACTGGAGCGAACCCCCCAGGGCAGGCCCTTGCTGCTGCGCGGGGTATCCATGGACATCACCCAGCGGAAGCACTCCGAGCAGGAACTCGCCCAGAAACGGCAGGACGTGACCCATCTCTCCCGCGTCAGCATGCTGGGCGAGTTGGCTGGCACCATCGCCCATGAGCTGAACCAGCCCCTGGCGGCGATTTTGAGCAACTCGCAGGTAGGCCACAGCATGATCCGCAGCGGCAAGCCGGACATGGAGGAGATGGCGGCGATTTTGGAGGACATCGTGGCAGATGCAAAGCGCGCGGGCGGCATCATCCACGGCATGAGGGCCATGTTTAAAAAGGAAACCGCGATGCAGGTGCAGCCGGTCGATCTGAATGAGGCGGTGCAGCAAACGTGCAGCCTGCTGCACAGCGAGATCGTGGTGCGGAAGGCGAAGGTGAAGCTGAACCTGGCCGAGTCTCTGCCGCAGGTGATGGCCGGCCGGGTGGAGATCCAGCAGGTGCTCATCAACCTCATCCTCAACAGTCTCGATGCGATGAAGTCCGCAGGCGCTGCCAGCAGCGAGGTCGGCATCACCACGGAGCTGCGGGCCGGTTCTGTCGTCATCCGCGTGGTGGACAACGGCCCCGGCATCGCGCCTGAAATTCAGGCGCGCTTGTTCGAGGCATTTGCCACTTCAAAGCCTGGCGGCCTGGGCCTCGGGCTGGCCATCAGCCAGGGCATCATGAAAAGCTTCGAAGGTGAGCTGACCGGCGGCAATCACCCGGAAGGTGGTGCGGTGTTTGAAATGACTTTGCCAGTGCCGGAGTAACGGAGTGGCGGTGTTTGTTGGACCAAGGTCCAATGGTCAGAACGAGAATGATCCAGGATAAGGCAGGGATGAAAACGTATCCCTCCCTTCTGTTTGCACTGGTCCTTTTCAGCATCCTGGTGGCGTGCAAAGACCGATCAAATCCCGGCACCGAGCACGGCACGGCCCGCCCGGCACACTGGGGCTATGAAGGCAAGGACGGGCCGGAGTATTGGCCTGCACTCAACCCTGCGTATGCTGCCTGCGGCCAGGGGAAAAGCCAGTCACCCATCAACATCACCCAAACCGCAGACGGAGACGCCAGGGCCTGGAAGCTGGATTACAAGAAGAGCTCGCTCAAAATCGCCCATCACGAGCATGTCACCGACATCGTGGACAACGGGCACACGATCCAGGTCAGCGTCGATGGCGGCAGCACTCTCACCACGGATCGTGGTGTCTATTCGCTGAAGCAGTTTCATTTCCACACGCCCAGCGAGCACACCGTTGATGGCAGCTATTTCCCCATGGAGATGCATTTTGTGCATCAGAGCGCCGACGGGAAGTTTGCGGTGGTCGCCGCGCTCATCCAGGAAGGCTCGGAGAATGAAAACCTCGGCAAAATCATCCCTCATCTGCCCAAGGCGAAGGGTGACTCCGCCCACCTGCCCGAAGTGGAGCTGGAACTCTCCTTCCATCTGCCTGCCACGACGGCCTCCTACACCTACATGGGCTCGCTTACCACACCGCCATGCACGGAGGAAGTCGAGTGGCTCGTGTTCCGTGATCCCATTTCCGCGAGCAAGGCGCAGATCGAGGCTTTCGCCAGCCGCCTGAGTCCCAGCAACCGTCCGACGCAGCCGCTCAATGGCCGCATCATCGGCTCCCGCACCATGGTGAACAAGGTCAGGCCTTGAAGCCAGACAACCCCTCGGAACGCTGCATGAAAAGGCATCACCAAACATCTCTCCTGCTTGGCATGGCCCTGCTCGCCACCGCCTTTGGCCCCCAGGCTCATGCCGAAGATGAAGCGGACGAGCTGGCACGCCTGCGCGCCACGGTGATGCGGATGGAGAAGGCGATGCAGGAAATGCAGGGACAGATCGCCGAACTTCAGAAGCAGAAGAAAAGCCCCGCTCCAGCCGTCAGCCTCAGTGCGGCAAACAAGCCGTCCCTCACGCCAGCAGAGGCTGTCAAAACCAAGCCAACACCAGATGCCGCGAAGCTGAGCGACTCCAGATCCATGATGCGGCATCGGGAGACCGTGACGGGGGACAACCTCTCCGCTCCCCGGCCAGGAAATGCGCCGATGGACCCCACTTACCAGGGATTCATGCACATTCCAGACACCACGACCTGGATCAAACTCGGCGGTTACGCCAAGGTGGACTCCATCGTGGATTCCACCAAGATGGGGAACCCTAACAAATTCAGCACTGGCGGCATTCCCGTCGAGGGAGAGGCCAATTTTGGCAAGGGCCGGGAGTACGCCCTTCATGCCAAGCAGAGCCGGTTTAACGTGGAACTGCGCACCCCTTCACCCTTCGGGTCAGTACGCTTCTTTTACGAAAACGATTTCTTCGCGAACAGCGCCAGCCCTGACATGGAGTACAACCTTCGTCACTTCTACGGCCAGGTGGCAAATGTCACCGTCGGGCAGACATGGACGACCTTCTTTGATCCCGACACCATCCCGGACACGCTCGACTTCGCCGGCCCCGGCTCGCAGTCCATCCTGCGGCAGCCACAGGTGCGCTACACTTTTTCACCGATCGCGGACCACATGCATGTGGCCCTGGCCGTGGAGCAACCGAAGAGCGATATCGGCGCCCTGCCCGCAGGCGCGACGACGCGCACCTCCATGCCGGACATCACCGGTCACTGGCGGCTGGAAGGCGCTGCTGGTCATGTGCAGGTGGGTGGACTAGCACGCTCGCTCGCCTGGGAAGGAGCCGCCGGGGCGGAGGACTCCGTGTTCGCATGGGGAACCAACATCTCAGGCACTCTGAATCTGCGGGGCAATGACAGCCTCGTGGCCAGCCTGACTTACGGTGACGGCATGGGCCGCTACATTCAGGATCTGCCTGCCGGCAGCGGTGCGGTGGTGGATGCCTCCGGACGCCTCAACACGCTCTCTGGCTGGGGCGGCCATGTGGGTTATCGTCACTTTTGGGCAGACCGGTGGCGCTCCGAGTTCAGCATTGGCACCGTCGATATGGAAACGGCAGACGAGCAAGGCCCCAAAGCCTATGAGCGCACCTTGTATTCAGAGGTGAACCTCATCTGGGCACCTTCGAAGCGCTTTTACGTCGGCCTGGGGTATCTCTACGGTTCCAAAACCACGCGTGATGGCAGCGAGGGCGATGCCCACCGCATCCAGATGAGCATGCAGTTCAAGCTCTTCTAGCTGGGTCGGACGGGGTGCGGTGTGCTTCAAACACGCTGCAAAAAGGCGCTTGCCAGAGGTTTTCATGACAGACAAAAGAGAGGGGACTGCATGAGCCTCACCCCACCTACTGTCTTCATCGTGGATGACGACGCTTCGATTTGCCGGAGCCTCGCACGGCTGGTGCGTCAGGCGGGTCTGGACGGTCGGACCTACCCTTCTGCGGAGGCGTTTCTGGAGGCCCACCCGGCTCCGCCATCCCGTCCCGCCTGCCTGGTGGTGGACTTGCAGATGCCTGGGCTCAGCGGACTCGAATTACAACAGCGGCTGCTGGAGAGCCACTCCTCCTGCCCGGTGGTCTTCATCAGCGGCAATGGTGACATCCCCTCCACCGTCCGTGCCATGCGGCAGGGCGCGGTGACCTTTCTAACCAAGCCTTTCGACAATGACGACCTCCTGCGCGCGATTGGTGAAGGATTGGAAAAGCACCGCGCCACGCTCGCTGCCGGGCAGCAGGTCAGCAGCATCCGTGAGCGCATGAAAACACTGACGGAGCGTGAACTCGAAGTCATGAGCTGGGTCATCACGGGCGCGCTGAACAAGCAGGTCGCGGCTGAACTCAATGTCGTGGAAAAGACCGTGAAGGTGCACCGTGCCCGCGTGCTGGAAAAAATGCAGGCTCAGTCCGTCGCCGAGCTGGTCAGACTCTGTGCGCTCGTTGGCTTTGCAGCCGCAGAGCCTTCATGAGGCCCAGTGTGAGTTCTCCGTGTATTGGCCCAAGGTCCAATAGCAGGGCTTTTCCCATCCAGACAATGTGGCGGCGCAATGCCACACCGACGGCCCACCATTTTTATCATTGATGACGACACCAGCGTCCGCCGCGCGCTGGGACGTGTGATGACATCCGCAGGACTGGATCATCAGGCCTATGACTGTGCGGAAGACTTCCTGAATGAAGCCCCGCAGACATCCGTGGGCTGCATTGTGGCGGACATGACACTGCCGGGCCTGAGCGGCCTGGATCTGAAGCTGGCCCTCAACGCCGCGCATTCACCTCTGCCGCTCATTTTCCTGACCGCGCATGACACGACCGAATCACGCGCCGCAGCTCAGGCCGCGGGTGCCGATGGCTACTTCCGCAAGCCCGTGGACACCCAGGCGCTGCTCGACGCCGTGCGATGGTCGCTCAACGAACAAAACACCCAAGAACACGCCTGATGGTCTTCTCAATCACCCCTCAATCCAACACATGAAACATACCATCCAAACCCTCGCCGTCACTACCCTCCTGGCTGTCAGCTCCCTCTCGCTCAGCAGTTGTGCGAATGGACCACTCACTCAGGCCAATGCCGCCAATTCCAGCAAGGCTCAGATCGCTTCCTCCTCCCGTGCTGCCCTGCATCAGCTCTATGCCGCCAATCCCAAGGCACGCTGGCTAGGCTCGCAGGCCAAAGCCGTGCTCGTCTTCCCGAGCATCGTCAAAGGCGGTTTCATGGTCGGTGCCATGGGCGGCAACGGCTCCCTGGTCTGGCGCAATGGCGCCATCCGTGACTTTTACCAGACCGTCGGCCTTTCCTACGGTCTCCAGGCCGGAGTGCAGACCTATGGTTATGCGCTCTTCCTGATGGATGACAGCGCTCTGCGCTCTCTGAACAGCAGCCAGGGTTGGGAGGTCGGCAGCTCGCCCAGCCTGGTCATCCTGGACCAGGGCATGGCGGCCTCTCTCAGCACCAACACCATCCAGAAGAGCATCTACGCCATCTTCTTCAACCAGCAGGGCCTCATGGGCGGCCTCGGCCTCCAGGGCTCCAAGATCACGCGCATCTACCCGGCGCCCTGATGCCTTAACACTCACCTCAACTCATTCCAACAACACACCCATCATGAAACACATCGGCAAACTCCTGGTGCTCGCCCTCGGCATGGCGCTCACCGCCGTCACAGAAACAGAGGCTGCGGCCAAACCCAACATCCTGCACATCGTCGCCGACGACCTCGGCTGGAAGGATGTCGGCTTCAATGGAGCCACGGACATCAAGACTCCGAATCTTGACGCCCTGGCCTCCGGCGGGGCCAAGTTCAGCCAGTTCTACACCCAGTCCATGTGTACGCCCACACGCGCCGCGCTGATGACCGGCCGCTATCCCTTCCGCTACGGCCTTCAGACCATCGTCATCCCCGGCCCGGCGGGCTACGGCCTCGACACCACCGAGCACCTGCTGCCGCAGTGCCTCAAGGACGCCGGCTACACCACCGCCATCATCGGCAAGTGGCACCTCGGCCATGCGGACATCAAATACTGGCCGAAACAGCGCGGCTTTGACTACCAGTACGGCGCCATGATCGGCGAGCTGGACTACTACACCCACAGCGATGCCGGCGTGCTCGACTGGTTCCGCAACAACCAGCCCGTGAAGGAGGAGGGCTACACCACCCAGCTCATCGGCAACGACGCCGTGAAGTACCTCGGCGAGCAAAGCGCCGACAAGCCCTTCTACCTCTACCTCACCTTCAACGCACCCCACACGCCCTACCAGGCACCGCAGGAGTACATCGACCGCTTCAAAAACATCAAGGAACCGACCCGTCGCACTTATGCAGGCATGGTTTCCTGCCTGGATGACGAGATCGGCCGTGTCATCAGCGCTCTCGACAAAAAAGGCCTGCGTGAAAACACCCTCATCATCTTCCACAGCGACAACGGCGGCACGAAGAACGCCATGTTTGCCGGCCAGATGACCGATCTCTCCAAAGTCGTGCTGCCCTGCGACAACGGCCCCTATCGCGATGGCAAAGGCTCCCTTTTTGAAGGCGGCAGCCGTGTCGCGGCCTGCGCCAACTGGCCCGGCCACATCAAGCCGCAGACCGTGGACGGCATCATCCACGCCGTGGACCTCTATCCCACCTTTGCAGCTCTCGCCGGTGCCTCCACCGCCAAGTGCAAACCGCTCGATGGCGTGAACGTCTGGGACACGATCGCCAAAGGCAAAGAATCGCCCCGCACCGAGGTTGTTTATAATGTCGAGCCTTTCCGCGGTGCCGTCCGCCAGGGAGACTGGAAGATGATCTGGCGCACCCTCATCCCCACCAGCGTCGATCTCTACAACCTCGCCGACGATCCCTACGAGCAGAACAACGTCGCCTCGAAGCATCCGCTCAAGATTCACGCCATGCAGGAACGCCTCAACGCGCTCGGCAAAGAATCCGCCAAGCCGCTCGCCCTCATGTACGTCGCCAAAGTCGGCCTCGCCCACGGCAAGCCCAACATGGCCTCTCCCGATGGCAAACAACCCGCCGCAGAGCCGGTTCACGGTCACTCCATCACGGATGAAGGCGTCGGCCAAAAAGACATTCACGCCGAGCAGAAGTAAACCATGCATCGGAGGAAACGGGGACATCAGGCAGCCAGGCCGGGTCTCCGTTTCCTTCGCCGTTTTCACACCACACGATCCATGAAGCACGCTGTTCGAGTTGGGAAGAAACTGGGAAGGTGCCTTGTCTGGCTTTTGCTGCTGCTCGCCACCGCATGGGCCTTCGGGGCGCTCTATTTTGACTTCCCGGTGTTTCACGATGTCGTGGCCGGGCTTTTCGTCGTGGGTGTGATGACGGCCTTGTTTCTGCTGCGCGGCTTTTGGAAGCAAACCGCCTGCGCTTTTGCCCTCTGCGGCCTCGTGCTCGCCTGGTGGCTCACGCTCTCGCCGCGTGCTGATCGCGACTGGCAGTCGGACGTGGCTGAGCTGCCCTGGGCCGAAATCCAGGGCGACGAGGTCACGCTGCACAACGTGCGTCATTTCGACTACCGCACCGCCACCGATTTCACACCGCGTTGGGAGACACGCACGCTGCGCGTCTCTCAAATAACCGGCGTGGACCTTTTCATCAACTACTGGGGATCACCGTGGATGGCGCATCCCATTGTGAGCTTTCAATTCGCCGATGCGCCGCCGCTGTGCTTTTCCATCGAGACGCGCAAGGAGGTTGGGGAGATTTACTCCGCCATCGGCGGCTTTTACCGGCAGTTCGAGCTCTATGTCGTCGCTGCGGACGAGCGGGATGTCGTCCGCCTGCGCACCAGCATCCGCCATGGCGAGGAATCCTACCTCTACCGCACACGCCTCACGCCGGAGAAGGCCCGCGAGCGGTTCATGGAATACCTGGCGACCCTCAACGCGCTGCGTGAGCAGCCGCGCTGGTACAACGCCGCCACCACCAACTGCACCACGGCCATCCGCGGCCAGCATCCGGCCGGGAAACGCCCGCCCTGGGACTGGCGCATCCTCGTCAACGGCAAGGCGGACAGCCTGCTCTATGAGCGCGGCTACATTGAGACCGGCGGCCTGCCTTTTGCCGCGCTGCGTGAAAAAGCGCTCATCAATCCAGCAGCCAGGGCGGCGGACCAATCGACGGACTTTTCCAGTCTCATTCGGGTGGGACGACCGGGTTTTGATGGCACGCGAAGTGAATAACGATCTTGGCGGCCTTGATCGCGGCTGCTAGCATGGCGGCATTGTTCTCCTCGCGTCCACCCGCTCTCACTCGCTCATGAACTGGCGTGCCATTTTATTGCTGATGGCAATGTCAGCTTGTTGTGTTGGGGCGGCTGACGACGACTCTTTTATCGTCAAGTCGTGGACTTCAGCAGACGGGCTGCCGCAGAATACCGTCACGGCCATCGCCCAGACGCAGGATGGGTATCTATGGGTGGGCACACGCGGCGGACTAGCGCGGTTTGACGGGATTCGTTTCGTCCATTTCGGGCTGGCAGAAGGATTGAAAGGATTGCACGTCCGGTCGCTGGTGGACGATGGCAAAGGCGGGCTCTGGATCGCGACGATGGGAGGCGGGCTCAGTCATCTTCATGATGGCGTGATCACCACGCAGACGACGGCCGACGGCCTGGTGACCAATGACTTGCTGTGTCTGGCGCGGGATGGGGCGGACGGCTTGTGGATCGGCACGGACCAGGGTCTGCAGCATCTTGAGAACAATAAATTCAAGCAGGTGGGCGAATCCGAAGGTGTTCGCGGCAGGGTGGGTGCCATGGCGATGACACCTTCGGACGGGTTATGGATCCGCGTGCAAAATCTCGGGCTGGTTCATGTGCATCAAGAACGGTGCGAGGTCGTGGAGCCACTGCCGAGTTCTCGGGGGCTTTCGGCCTCGTCCCTGCTGGCGGATCGGGATGGTGCCTTGTGGGTAGGCATGACCCCCCATGTGATGCTTCGCCGAAAAGACGGTAAGTGGACGGAGTTCAATCAAGCGAACGGCGTGCCTTACCTGGCTCCATTTTGCATGGCGGCGGGAAATTCAGGCGAAGTCTGGCTGGGGGGCTACGATGACGGGCTACACGTCATGAAGGACGGCGTCGTTCGTCCTGTGCCCGGCACGGACAAAGAGACCCGCTCACTCTTTGTGATGCCGGATGGCACGGTGTGGGTGGGCACGGATGCAAAGGGTCTCTTCCGACTCACGCGCGGCAAGGTCAGATCCTATGTCCTGGCGGATGAGAGCATGGGAGGAGGCGTCAACAGCTTGGTGGAGGAGCCAGATGGCACTTTCTGGGTGAGCACCTATGGCACGGGTCTGTATCATGGTTCTCTGGGGCATCTAAACGGGGTGATGAACGGGGATCAACCGGTGGGCGGCAACCTCATGCGGACAGCCCTGCGGATGCGTGACGGCACGATCTTCTTCGCGGGTGATCAGATTCTGGTCCGCAAGGCCCCTAATTCAGAAGTGCTCGAAACGACGGTGATTTCGGACATTCCCCGTGCCCTGTGCGAGGGGGGCGATGGTTCCCTTTTCATGGGCACCAACGCAGGTGAGTTGAAGCGCTTGGAGGGCCGTGTTTTTCACACTGTGGAGAAGGGCAAGTTTCCTCACAGCATTCAGGGACTGGTCCGTGGCCGGAACGATTCCATGTGGCTGGCCACACGTGCCGGGCTTTTTCATTGGTCTGCGGGCCAGGTGAAGCGCTGGACCACCCAAGAGGGACTGCCCACGGACATTCTGACGTGCCTTCACCTGGATGCGGATGACACTCTCTGGATCGGCACCGGCGGCGGCGGACTCGCTTGGTTGGAGAATGGTCGATTTTATTCGGTGGACGCTCGCCAGGGACTTGGAGGGAATGTCATGTCCCAACTTTTGGAGGACGAGCAGGGCCATCTTTGGCTGGGTGGGTATCATGGGATCACGCGGGTGAAAAAAGACGAGTTGAAGGCCGTGGCGACCGGGAAGGCCCGAACGCTGCACCCGCTGTTGCTGAGCAAATCTCACGGAATGATGTCCTTTGAATGCTCGGGCGGCTATGCACCGGCGGGTCTTCGCAGCGCATCAGGTGTGCTCCACTTTGCCGCCGGACGCAGCATCATCGCCATCAATCCAAGGGACTGGAATGTGGAGACAGAACCGCCCAAGGTGATGATCGAAGGAGTGCGAGTGGGTGGAAAACCAGTCACGACACGCGGGGGTTCTCTGACACTGCCCCCCGGCACCCTTGATCTGGAGATCGAGTACACGGCCTTCCATTTTGCCGCGCCTGAGGGCGTTCACTTTCGCCACCGTTTGGCCGAGGACAGGCATTGGGAGGAGGACATGGGCGTGCGATCCATTCGCTACAGTGATCTGCCTGCCGGAGACTATGTCTTCGAAGTGACCGCGGCGAATCCTGACCTGCGGTGGCAGCCTGCCACGGCACGGCTGCAGATCACGATGCAGCCACATCTTTGGGAAACAGGCGTTTTCAGGCTGCTGCTGGTGGGCCTGCTCGTGGCCTCCGGCAGCCAGTGGGCACGCTGGCGGCTGCGATCCAGGCGGCGGCAGGAAATCGAGGAATTGGAGCGCCTGCGCGAAAGGCAGCGCGCGGATGAGAAATTCCGGCTGGCCTTGGAATCATCGCCGAATGCTATCGTGCTCGCGAAAGAGGACGGCCGCATCGTTTTGGTGAATGAGCAGACGGAAAAATGGTTCGGCCACACTCGCGAGGAACTGGCCGGGCGGGAGATGTGCACGCTGATCCCCGACTGGCCTCATGCGGCGTCTGAAACGAAAGCCATGAACACCGGGCGGGAAAGGTTTGGCCGCAGGAAAGACGGCACGCTCTTCCCGGTGGAGATCCGTTTGAGCCAATTTGAGACGGAGGCGGGGCCGCTGACCCTCGCCGCCATCGTGGACATTTCGCAGCGCAGGCAGGCTGAGCAGGAGGTGGCGCGGCTTTCCCGCATCAGCATCCTCGGCGAGTTCGCAGGAGCCATCGCGCATGAGTTGAACCAGCCGCTGGCGGCCATGCTGAGCAATTCACAGGTCGGCTCCTCGATGATGGATGAGCCGAAGCCGGACAGGACGGAGATGAAAGCCATCCTGGATGACATCACGGCGGATGCGAAACGCGCCGGGGGCATCATTCACGGCATGAGGGCCATGTTCAAAAAGGAAGGCGCCGTGCCCGACGAGGCCGTGGATGTGAACGAGGCCGTGAAGCAACTGCTCGACCTCCTGCATAGCGAGATCATGGCCCGCAAAGTGAAAGTGGACCTGCGACTCGGCGGGCCGCTGCCATGCGTGCCGGCGGGCCGTGTGGAGCTGCAGCAGGTGCTCATGAATCTGCTGCTCAACGCCCTCGATGCCCTGCGGGGCGCGGCGGTGGCTCAGCCGCGGATCACCCTCAGCACCGCCCTGGAGGCGGATCGTGTGCTCATCAGCGTACAGGACAATGGGCCGGGCATCCCGCCGCAGGTTTTGGATCGGTTGTTTGAAGCCTTCACCACCTCCAAACCCACCGGGCTGGGCCTCGGCCTCGCCATCAGCCAGAGCATCATCAAGCGCTTTGGCGGTGAGTTGTGCGGAGAGAACCACGCCGAAGGAGGCGCTGTTTTTCGAATCAAACTGCCGGTGGCCGGGTGATGTTGGCCCAAAGTCCAATAGAGGCATCAGCTGGAGGGTGAGACTTTAAGACGCTGCCAGTGGGTTTTGGATGTCGGAGAGCCGTCATTCGCTCGCGGCGCATCAGCCTTCGCTTCCCCACCCTCGAAACCAACACCACCCACATCATCATGAAACTGCACCATCTCATGGCCGTCATTGCATTGACAGCTTCAGCCCACGCGGGGACACCCGCTCCCGCAGCCACCCTTGAGCCCATCCCTGCTGCCAGTGACTGGGAATTTCGCCTCGGCCTTCCCGGCTGGATTTCTGGCATTGAGGGTGATGTCGGCGTCTTCGGCGCCGTCAGCGCCATCGACGTGCCGTTTGACGACATCGTCTCCAATCTGGACATGGTGGCCGCTGCCAATTTCGAAGCCCGCAAAGGCCGTTGGGGGCTGCTCACCGGCCTGGCTTACATGGAGCTGTCAGGTGCTGCGGGCACGCCTGGTCCGCTGATCAACAACGTCACGCTGGAGATGCGCCAGTTGATGATTGATGCCGCCGTCAGCTATGCGCTGGTGGATGGTGCAAGCTGCCGCGTCGAACTGCTCGGCGGTGCTCGTTACAACCACATTGACCTCGGCCTGAACATCACTTCGCCTCTGCCAGTGCTCAACCGAGACATCTCCGGTGACAAGGGCTGGGTGGACCCCTATGTCGGCTTCCTCACCCGTGCCAAGCTCGCAGAACCTCTGACCCTGGTGCTCAAGGGCGACATCGGCGGCTTCGGTGTTTCCTCCGACATCACCTGGCAGGCCTACGCCGGTCTGGAGTATCAGATCAGCAAGCACATGTACGCCGGTCTTGGCTACCGTGCGCTCGGTGTGGACTACACCGATGGCGGCTTCACCTATGATGTCATCACCAGCGGCGTTCAGATCGAGCTGGGACTGAAATTCTAAACTGCCTGGGCAAGGCTCAGGCATCTGCCAGCTCACACCATCCGCACACGGCCCGCCTTCTTGAATGATGGCGGGCATCAAAGAGCGCCAAGTCTGTTGGCCTTAGGTCCAATAAGCGGCGGTGGCAAAGATGGCTAGGCTGAATCACTGACCTTGCGACCACGGGCTCAATCACCACCACATCATGAAACCAACCTGCCTTATTCCTTGTTTGTCCGTCGTGCTTTTCTCCGCTGCTCTGACGAGCTGCAAGTTACTCGAAACGAAGGAAGCTCCTGACTCCGGATTCAATCCACCCACCACTGCCACGAAGAATACCCGTGCGGCATTCCTTCAAGAGGTGTGGGTTTCTCCTGCCTATCAAGGCACGGCGGTCAGCCAAAAGTTCAAGTCCGTCTATTTTGCCCCGGTCAACACGCAGCACATGGCGAAGCAGTCTTGGTGGCAGGCCCAGACGCCTCTGCGCCAGAATGACCTCGCTCAGGACACGCGGAAGATCGCCACGCGGCTCCGTCATGAGTTCATGACTGCTGTCGCCAATCATCCAGCCCACAAGATGAAGCTGGCCTTGAGCCCAGGGCCGGACACGCTGGTCATCGAGCTGGCTTTGGTGGAGCTGGTGCCTTCCAAAGCCTTCTGGAATGCGGCCTCCACGGCGGCTGGTTTTGCTGTCCCCGGTGCAGGCTACCTCTCCATGGCAGGACGCGGGAGCATCGCCATCGAGGGCCGGGCCCGTAATGGAGCGGACAACTCCATCATCGCCACCTTCAAGGACCGCCGCACGGACAAGGTGGCTCCGGTGAACCTCGGCAAATACACCTGGTATCATGGTGCTGAGCAAAACATCAGCGAATGGGCGGCGGAGTTTGCCAGCTTCCTCAACACCAAGCCGGACGAGACCATCAAGCGCACGAGCCGCGTGACCTTGAAGCCTTGGTAAAGCAACCGTGAGCTTTGTCATGACCACGCCACCTCTGCCAGCAGTTCGTTTCCACCAGGCACTCTCGTGCTGGCTGGGCTGTCTGCTGGTGGCGGGTGGATGGGGATGTGCCACGAGCCTCCTCGCGGATGGCAAGAGCAAGGAGACGATCATCACGAAAGGAGAGCCGGGCGGGTTGCTTGTCGAAACCACCGAGCTCTCTGCCACGGTGGTGAAGGTCAATAAATCCACGCGGGAGGTGACGATGGTCGATCCTCAAGGCAGGAAGAGCACCTATCGCGCAGGCCCCGAGGTGCGGAACTTTGACCAGATCGAGCCCGGTGACCGCGTGCGCGCTGCGCTGACCGAGCAATACCTGAGCTTTGTCCGCAAACCCGGCAGCGAGATGCCCGCGAGTGCCGAGCAAGTGCGGCAGAAGGTCGTCGTGGCACCCAAAGGAGCGAAACCCTCCGTGCTGATCGTGAACACCAGCGAATACACGGGCCGGGTCCACTCCATTGATGCCAAGAACCGCACCGCCACCATCGTCTTTGCCGACGGTCGCAGGCAGACCTTCAAAGCGCGTCCTGATGTGGACATGACGCGGCACGCCGTCGGTGCCGAGGTGGTCTTCCGAACCACGGAGTCGGTGGCAGTCAGCATCACCAAATAACGCCTCTCATTTTAACCCTACCCCAAAAACATGAAATCACGTCTTCTCCAGACCTTCACCACGGCGCTTTTGACGAGCCTCTCCGTGACCGCCACGCATGGCGCACCTGAAAACATCCTCAATCCCGATGCCTGGCCGCGCGTCTATGAAGTCGGCGGTGCGGAGGTGGCCATCTACATGCCGCAGATTCTCGAATGGCAGGAGTTCCGCCATTTGAAGGGCACCTCCGCCATCGGCGTGAAGCTGGAAGGCAAGGAGGAGGCCACCTTCGGTGCTGTGGCCATCGAAGCAGACACGATCACGGACTTCGAGCACGACACCGTGCGGGTCGGGGCGCGGCAGTTCACCCAGTTCCGCTTTCCCGAGCTCGACGCCGCCGGCGCTGCCAAAGCGGAGGAGCTGGTGCGCTCCGTGTTGAAGCCCGAGACACCGCTGGAAATGCCGCTGGCTGCGGTGATCGCCGTCGTGAACCGCGATGACGCCACCACGGCGGACACCGCGGTGAGTTTTGAGCCGCCGCCCATTTTTTACAGCGACTCGCCCGCCGTGCTCGTGACCTTCATTGGCGAGCCGAAGCTGGAGGCGGTGAACGAGGACGATCCGACCCTCATGTTCGCCGTGAACACGAACTGGGACGTGATCTTCAACGACGGGCAGTACTATCTGCTCACGGAAAACCAGTGGCTGGTGACCCAGGACGTCATCAAAGGCCCGTGGAAGGTCGCCAAGACCGTGCCCGCCTCGTTCAAGAAGCTGCCGGATGATGCCAACTGGTCCGAGGTGAAGGCGAAAGTGGAGCTTCCCTCCGACAGCACGCCCGCGCCGCGTGTTTTCGCCGCGAACCGCCCCTCGGAGATCATCGTCACGGCAGGAAAACCACAGTTGGTGCCGATTTCGGGCACTTCGCTGATGTATGTGGCGAACACGGAGAGCGATCTGTTCCTGCATCCCGCAGGCAAGAGCTACTACCTGCTCACGACCGGCCGCTGGTTCAGCGCGGCGAGCCTCGACGGCCCGTGGGCATCGGCGATGGACACGCTGCCGGAGGATTTCGCCAACATCCCGGAAAACCATCCCAAGGCGCATGTGCTTGCTTCCGTTCCAGGAACACCCGAGGCGGACGAGGCGGTGATCCTGGCCTCCATTCCACAAACGGCCACTGTGGAACGCGCCAGCACGACGGTGCAGGTGGCGTATGAAGGCGAGCCGAAGTTCAAGGCCATCCCTGGCTCCGAAGGCGTGCAGTATGCCACGAACACCTCGTATGACGTGTTTCTCGTCAACGGCATCTATTACTGCTGCCATCAGGGCGTGTGGTTCCAGGCTTCTGCCGCCGGCGGAGCGTGGGTCGTGTGCGACCATGTGCCTTCGCCGATCTACACCATCCCGCCGCAGAGCCCGAAGTACAACGTGACCCATGTGCATGTGTACAATTCCACACCGACGACCGTGCAAGTCGGCGCCACCTCCGGTTACTCCGGCGCTTATGTCGCCCGCGGGCTGCTGGTCTTCGGACTCGGCATGTGGCTGGGCCACGAGCTGGCGGACGATGACCATTGGCACCACCATTATTACCCCAGCCCGTATTGGTATGGTTACGGCTGCGGTGCCATTTATCATCCGGGACGCGGCTACTATCGCTGCGGCGCGCGCTACTACGGCCCCTACGGTGGTGCTGGCTACGGCGCGGCCTACAATCCGGCCACCGGCATCTACTCACGCGGTGCGTATGCCTATGGACCACGCGGAGCCGTGGCAGCCCGCACGGCTTACAACCCTTGGACCAACACAGCGGCGGGTCGTGTGGCCGTTCAGACGCCCTACGGCTCCTGGGGCCGCTCCGCCGTGGTGCGGGATGATGAATGGGTGCGTGCCGGGCATCGCTCAAACGCCTACGGCACCGTCGGCGGCGTGCAGACCTCCCGCGGCGGCGCGGCGGTCGGTGTGAACCGCAAATACGGCTCCGATGCCTTCGTGGCGAAAACCGGCAGCGGCGATGTCTATGTCGGCAAGGACGGCAACATCTACAAGAAGGACGAAAACGGCTGGCACTCACGCTCCAACGGCGGCTGGAACAGCGCACCCAACGTGCCGGCAAACAATCCTCCCTACCCGCCGCGCACCTCGCCTCCCGCTTCCCGCCCCGAGCGTCCCACGACTCTGCCCGCGCAGCCTGTGACGCGTCCAGCCCAAGCTCCCGTCAAGCCTGCGCAACCCGTCACGCGTCCGACGACGCAGCCTGCGGCTAGGCCTTCTTCTGGGGGGTTCAACCGTGGCAGCTATCAAAACCGCCAGTCCACGCCCTCGCAGCTCAATCGGGATGCCTACTCGCGCTCACGCTCGAGCACGGTGTCACGGTCGACCTCCAGCGTTTCACGCTCGCGCGGCGGCCGTCGTTGAGCTCCACACTCGCCCCCCCAGCGATCATGAGTTTTTTATTCCTGCCGTCTTCATCTTCATGCTCGCGTGGCTGCCAGCGTTGGAGGCGGCGGGACGCCTTGTCTGCTTGAGCTGAACGCGCCGCGATGACGGCAGCCCCGCCATGAAACGAATCGCCGCCTTTCTCAAAGCCACCACGCTCGGCGGGCTGTTTATGCTGCTGCCGTTGGTGGTGATTCTCATCCTTGTCGGGAAAGTTATTGTCACCACACATTCGGCGGCCCAGTCCGTCATGGACAGTCTGGCAGGCCACGATTCGGTCGCGGCCGAGTTTCCGATGATCTACGCCGTGCTGATCGTCGTTGGCCTTTCGTTCATGCTCGGCTTGATGATGATTTCCCGCCAGGGCAGGACGGTCGGCACCTGGATTGAGCGCACGCTGCTCTACCGTGTCCCCGGATATGCTGCCGCGCGGGCCATCGTCGGCGGGCTGGCCAGCATGGAACGGGAGGGCGTGGTGAAGGCCGGTCTGCTCAAGACTGGCGAAGGTGACGAAAGCTTCGTGTTCATCACAGAGGATCACGGGAACGGAAAACTCACGATTTTCGTTCCTGAAACGCCCAATCCCGCTTCTGGCACGGTGCACATCGTCCCGAAAGAATGCGTCCGCCCCCTGCATGTCCGGATCACCAGCATCGCCACCGTGCTCCAACAGTGGGGCATGGGCTCGGCCGGACTGCTCGCCCAGCACGAAAGGCATTGGGATGGGCGTGCCGAGACGGGAGAACCGCCGCGCTCCATGCTTCCTCAAGGATGAAACCGCTTCCCGTATGTTTGCTGCTCGCGGCCTTCGCCTGTCTCACGACCACGGCGATGGCGCAGGAAGAGGTCCTCACCGATGAAAAGCGCAACGAGGACGGCATCGCCGCCTCCATTGCCATCCGTGACCAGCATTGGCGGAACCCAAGGGAGCAGCGGCAGCAACGACGCACCGCGTGGATGGAGGCGCTGCGGCTGGACATCGCTCTCAGCTACGATTCGCTGGCGATCGGTGCCATCGGGCGCGACGACGGCTGGGGCGCTTCTTCGGGAGACGGCACCTTGAACCTGCGGTGGCAGATCAATGCGGACACCAGCAAGGCCCCCCTGTCCCTCAATCTGCGCATGCGGCATCGTCACGCCTGCAGCGACCTCGCACCCTCGGATCTCCGCACGGAAACGGGCGCGCTTTGGGGCCATGTAGATGGGTTTACGAACGCCGGTTTCCAGGTCCCTGAAATCTTCCTGGAGGACAAATTCTTCGACCAACGGCTGACGCTCCGCTACGGCCAGATGACCATTGATGACCTGCTCGACGGTCATCAACTGCGCAGCGCCAAGCGCTCGTTCATGAACCAGGCATTCTCCTCCAGTCCAGCGGTGGGTTTTCCAGGCTCGGACCTGGGTTTCGTTGTTCGTTGGGAAGGCCGGGCTGGCTGGGATGTCACCCTGGGAGCCTCGCATCTCGATTCCACCAACCTGAGTGAATCCGCCGAATGGAGGTTCCGGGGAGGCGCTTTGTTCAAGGGGACGCAGATCGGCTGCAATTTTAAAGGCTGGAACGCGGAGCCCGCGCGGGTCCAGTTGCTCGGATGGGATTCGGACGCGATGACGGAGTTTGACATCCAGTCCGGGCGTGGCGCGAGCCTCACCTTCGAGCAGCAACTCGCGGGACGCGCGCACAGTTTTTTGCGCTATGCCTGGGCGGACGGGGAGGCCGCAGTGACGGATCACTTCGCCGCCGCAGGCGTGGCCTTCGATCTGCGCCAGTCCGACCGCCTCGGCATCGCCTTCGGTGCCGGCAGCTCCAGCAGCAACTCCAGCAAGCGGGAAGGCGTCATCGAGCTGTTCTACCGCCGCCAGATCGGCAAGTCGCTCATCATCACGCCCGACATTCAATTCGTGTCCGGCGACGGCATCGGTGGGCAGGCCGAATGGATTGTCATCGGCGGCGTGCGAGCCGGGTTTATTTTCTGATGTTGGACTTAGGGCCAATGGAAAAAGCCGCCCGGACTGGCGATCATGCAAGGAAATTACTGCCAGTCGTCCCGACTGCCCTCCGCTTCAATGGCGAGGCTTGAGGCGTCGTTTCAACACTTCACTCCCTCCAATCTCATGCGCATTTACATGTACCTGCTCATCCCCCTTTTATGCGCGGTGGTTTCATCATGCGGCACGACCTCCAGCATGACACCGGACGCTCTTCACGACACGTCCGACAAGCGCGGAACGGTCGCTGACAAGCTGTCCGCCGCACTCTCCGACGCTGAAAAAACACTGGCAAGCGGGCTGCGGACCGTGGAGCAGCGCCAGGCTTATGCCGCCCAGGTCGGCAGGGTCACCGCGCTCTGGCTCAGCCTGGCGAAGGATCAAAAAGCTGTCCTTCATGTGGATGAAACTTACCGGCTGGAGACGCGAATCCCCGCGAACCTTCTCTTTGATGAGCTGATTCCTGCCGGCACCGTCAAAAGCAGGCACCTGAAGCGGCGCATCACGCGCGAGGGGGTGGGCACGCCATTGATCGCCCATTGGAAGTCAAGTCCCGAGCGCAAGGCTGCGGAACCTCTCATGACTGAGGCGGGCTACATGACATCCGTCACCGCCACATTGGACTTTACCAGGACATCCGGCGGATTACGCAGGGCCACGCTGGCTCTGCATGACTCGCGCATGACTCAAGAAGTGATCCTGGCGGGCGGGAAGCAGCCTCTCGCCGCTGATCTCACCGCCTATGGCGAGCACTATCTGGCCATGAAAGACGTGCGGATGAAGGGCATCAAAGCCCTGCTGCGCAGCTCCGAATACATGGACAAGCTGGGTCTCTTTGCCTTGGAGCGCCCGGATAAAAACCGCATCCCGCTGGTGCTGGTTCACGGCCTCATGTCCCGCCCCGCCACCTGGGAAAACGTCATCAATGAGTTGGGTGATGATCCCGTCCTCAATCGTCATTATCAGGTATATCTCTTTCGCTACCCCTCCGGCGTGCCGGTCATCTACAGCTCTGAAAAGCTGCGCGAGCACCTTGGCACACTCCATGGCATCCTGGCGCGGGAAGGCGCCGGGATGCGCGGCAGAAACATGGTGCTCATCGGCCACAGCATGGGCGGCCTTGTCAGCAAAGCGCAGGTGCAGGACAGCGGCGACCGCGTCTGGGTCAACATCCTTGGCGACACGCCGGCGGCTCTCGGACTCTCCAAAGAGGAGCATGAAGCCCTGCGCCGATATTTGGAATTCGACCCCAACCCGAACATCAGCCGCATCATCTTTGCCGCCACGCCGCACCGCGGCAGCAGCATGGCTGACGGCAGGCTCGCCCGCATTGGCAGAAGCCTGGTGAAGCTGCCGGGGCAGACCTTTGGCAGCACCTTTGAGGTTCTGGAAAGCCTCGCCTCCCGCGATGCCTATTTGAGCGAACTGCTGAAGCGCGGCATGCCCACCAGCGTGGACAACCTGTCCCCCGGCTCGCCCTATGTGAGGATTGCCAACTCCCTGCCTTTCCGCCCTGGGGTGCGCCTGCACTCCATCATCGGCAACAAGGAAGGCCGGCCTTTGACCGACCCCGAATGCTCCGACGGAGTCGTGCCCTACAGCAGCTCGCATCTGGACAATGTGGAGTCCGAGCTCATCGTCCGCTCAGGACATGGCGTGCATGAAAAGCCCGAGGCCGTCGAGGAGATGCGCCGCATCCTGCGCCTGCATTTGAAAGGGCTGGGGTTGTATTGAGCCGGAGTCCGCAAGCTCAGGGAATCATTTCTCCGCCGCCAGGAACTCGCGCGCGGCGGCCAGGCGGGCTTTCTGCTCGGCGGGCAGCTCGGGGTATTTGAGTTTCATGCCCTGCATCTCGTGCAGCACGGCGGCGCTGACGATGAGGCGCATGTTTTTCTTGTCGTCGGCGGGCACCACATACCAGGGGCAGTCGTCCGTGGCGGTGTGGCGGATGGTGTCCTGGTAGGCGGCCATGTACTCATCCCAGTGGCCGCGCTCCTTCACGTCGCCCTCCTCGAACTTCCAGTTCTTGCTCGGCGTGTCGATGCGCGCCAGGAAGCGCTTTTTCTGCTCGGCCTTCGAGACGTGGAGGAAGAACTTCACGATGCGGATGCCGTTGCGGTCGCAGTAGGCCTCGAAGTTGGCGATGTCCTTGAGCCGGTCGGCGAAGAGCTTGTCGAGGTTCTTCGTGGTCTTCGCGGGCAGGCGCTGGATCTTGGTGACGATCTCGGGGTGGATGCGGCAGACGAGCACCTCCTCGTAGTAGCTGCGGTTGAAGATGCCGATGCGCCCGCGCGGCGGCAGCACGCGCAGGTGCCGCCACATGAAGTCGTGGTCCAGCTCGGCGCTGGTGGGCCGCTTGAAGGCGTGGACCTCCACGCCCTGCGTGTTCACGCCGCTCATCACATGCTTGATGGTGCTGTCCTTGCCTGCGGCGTCCATCGCCTGGAAAATGAGCAGCAGCCCCTGGCGGTCCTGCGCGTACATCTTCTGCTGGAGGTCGTCTATCTCCACGCGGAACTCGCTGAAGAGCTGCTCGTAGTGCGCGTCGTCGCGGTAGAGGTTTTTGATTTTCGTCTTCGCCTTGGCAATGCGGAAGGGTTTGCCGTCTGGCACGCGGAAGTCTTCGAGGTCGAGTTTGAGTTTCATGATGTTACTTGTGGTATATCATCCAATGATGGATTCAATGAAGAACAAAAAGTTCTGTTTGTTGGTCCTTTAAATCTTCTCAAAGCCAGACCTGATCAAATTTTATGATTGACGCTGTCGCCGGGGAATTCTGTGAAGCAACGATGCTAAGTGAAAACTCAAACATAAATGAGGCAGAGCTTCTCTTGCTCAGGAACCGTATTTGGATCAGTTGGCTGCTATGGGCCGCCTCCATCATCAGCATGATTGTGGTGTTGGCGGGCTTTCAGGATTCATGGAAGTACGAAGTTGTGATCGTCGGCTTTTTTGTCTTTCAAACAACCAGGCTTCTGAGGTCTTATCGCCGCCCGAAAATCGGCAAATGGGAGCTGCGCAGGCACTGGTATGGACTGACATACCTGCTAGTGCCAATGACAGGCTTGATTGTTTTGGCGTACTGGGACAGCCCCTTGCCGCTTGGAGGTTGGGTGGCATTCGGAATGCCTGTGTACCTGCTGCATCAAGTGCAAATCAAGGATGACATCAAGATTCTCGCCGTCATACCAAGACTTATCCAATTACTAGAGCAACAGAAAAGCATGGGGAAGGCTTGATTTTCATGGGCAAGATCATCGGGTTGGCGCATGTTTTTGCACCATGTCGGTTCGACTTTTCTTTTTGAGTCTTGGCATGGCCTGCTCGCTTAAAGCCCAGGTGGTACGCGAGGAGGCTCCTGCGGATGCCGGGGCGGCTTTGATCCATCACTGGCCCGGACCCTGGCAGTTGATGACGGAGGCGAAAGCGCTGGCCCTGCCGGACGATGCATCCCATTCCCTCGATGACTTCGCCATTGCGTTCCGCGTCAGGGTGGAGAAAGCGCCCGGGGGGGATCATCCACTGGACATGCTCACTCTGGAGGCCGATGCGGTGCTGCATCTGAAGGTGCAAATCTCGCCTTCCGGGCATCTGTCCTGCTCCACGCCAAACGAGGCTTATTGTCTCTTCGGCGACCTGCCGCCGGGGCGCGAGGTGCCGGTGGTGGTCAATGTGAAGCGGGATGCGCGGCAGGCTTTGTCAGGCCTGTGGGTGGACGGGGTCGAGATGTCCTCCGCTGTGATCAAACCGTGGCGGGCGGGCGTCTCCGGGAACGTGTTTTATTTGGGATCGCAGCCCCTGCCGCTGACGGTTTCCGACATCCGGCTTTACCGCCGGGCTTTGACACGGTCGGAGATTCTCAGTCTGCCTCTGCCTGGGGAATCCCGGCGGCTGCCGGCAATGGGCGGGCGGTTCGAGCTGATGCAGGACGAAGTCCTCGCCGTGCTCGGTGGCAGCGAGGCGGTGGCGGTGCTGGAGGAGGGCTCCCTGGAGGCGCTGCTCATGCGCGCTCATGCCGCGCAGCTCCCGCGCGTGCGCAGCCTGGCCTGGGAGGCGGACACCGTTTTCAGGCAGGACCGGCCGCTGAACTTCGGCAGCCTGCCGCTGCAACTGCGCCGCTGCGAGGCCACCTGCGTGCTGATGATGTTCGGCCGTCAGGAGTGCCTGGAGCGCGGCGCGGAGGGTGTGGCGGACTTCGAGGCGGCGTGCGGGCGCGTCATCGCGCAGGTGAAAGAGGTGACACCGCGCCTGGTGATCGTCGAGGCCGCCCCTTTTGAAAAGAAAGCCCCGCCCCTGCCGGACCTGACGCCGAAAAACGCCGCGCTGGCGCTTTACAACGAGGCCCTGCGGCGGCTGGCGGAGAAGCACGGCGCGTTTTTCGCCGGCAGCGGGGAAAGCTGGCACCACACCCGCCCGGAACCGCTGACCCGCGACGGCGTGAACCTCACCGAAGCGGGCGCGCGGGAGGTGGGGCTGCGCGTGCTGGCCTCCACCCGCGCCCTGGAGCAAAGCGAGCCCGCCGCCCTGCTCGCCGCCGTGCGGGAGAAAAACCGCCTCTGGCACCACTACTGGCGGCCGGACAACTGGGCCTTCCTCCACGGCGACCGCACCGCCCAGCCCAGCAGCCGGGATCACCTGAACCCCCGGCTCCGCTGGTTCCCCGCCGAACTGGAGCGCTACCGCGCCCTCATCGCCGAAAAAGAGCAGGAAATATGGAAACTCGCCCAGCCCCCCAAAGTCCCCTGAACCCACTCCGGCACAGGCCGGAACGGTTCACTGCCACAAGTGAGCGACCATAGAAGTCCGTCAAGTCTTCGACGATGCTGAAGCGTTCAACCCGAACGCCGCTTTTGAAATGAGATTTGTTAGGGGTTGAGGGGTCAGATCGCGC
>ERZ761609.470-NODE-470-length-47067-cov-66.134115_pt1 | contig 47067 bp, 40 predicted proteins | sample MGYA00511163_ERZ761609 | MGnify/ENA primary metagenome ERZ761609 (study PRJEB28899, sample SAMN02445070) | bioreactor sludge metagenome | biome: EBPR sludge | place: Australia: Brisbane, Thorneside Wastewater Treatment Plant | collected 2011-12-16 ... | reverse complement strand
AAACTTGTTTTATCAGCCGGAGGCTGGGTCTGCCCCCATTAATGATCTAGAGCCGGAGAGAAGACGAAATCCGTTACAGGAACTACCGCTCCTCTCTAGTACTTACTTGCTTAAGTCCGCGTAACGGCGTCTTGTGGCTGAAGGTTCGACTAGTGCCTTCGTCCATTCGAAGGGCGTTGCCGTCTTGGCGTACGCGTTCACGAAACGATCAATCGCCTTGCGCAGTTGCTGAATGCTGGTTGCGCTGAGGTTTCGCAGCGCCTGCCGGCTGAGGATGCTAAACCAGATTTCCACCATATTCAGCCACGAGGAATAAGTCGGGATGAAGTGAAAGTGCACCCACGGATGCCGCTCCCGCCAGCGGTCGTGCTTGGGTTTGTGCGTGTTCAGGTTGTCCAGGATGACGCGCAGTTCGGTGGCTGGATGCTGGGCCACGACATCGTTCACGAAATCGAGAAACTGGCGGCGACGACGGCGCGGGTAGTGTCCCACTTGCACCTGCCCGGTCGCCACTTCCAGCGCCGCGAACAGCGTGCTCGTGCCATGCCGCTTGTAGCAATGGCTGAATCCGTTGAGCGCTTTGCCGTTCGGCAGCCGTAACCAGCCTTGCGCTCGCTCCAGCGCCTGGATATGGGGCTTTTCGTCAACGCAGAGCACCACCGCGTTGTCCGGCGGATTCAAGTACAGCCCCACCACATCCACCGCCTTGGCGCCAAACTCCGGATCCGTGGAAATGCACCAACTCCGGTGGCGCTGCAGTTGGATCTTGTGTTTGCGCAGCAGTCGCCAGACCTGATCGTCGCTCACATCGCCCAAGGCCTCGGCCAACAGCCGCCTGTTCCACTGGCTGTAGCCTTGCGGCGGCGGGTTGTCCAACAGTGCCAGGAGCCGCCGTTCTGTCGCCTCTGCGCAGGTCTTGGGTTTGCCGGACCGCGGAGCATCGTGCAAACCCGCCAAGCCCTGCCTGGCAAAGCGCTGCCGCCACTTGGAGATGCGGGCCAGGCGGGCATTCAGACGGCGGGCGATCTCACGAGCGGACAGCCCTTCGGCGGCCAACAGAATGATGCGGGCGCGCTCAACCAACCGGTGCTCGCCGGCACTGGAGCGTGACCAAGCGGCCAGCGCCGCCCGGTCTTCGTCCGAGAGTAGAATCCGCGTAGCAGGAATAGGCATAGCATACTGTGCGTTGTTCCTATTACTTATGCAAGTAAATACCAGACGGCGACGACGAGGTTCGCTTCGACATGCCCTCCGGCTGCTACCGTGCTGAGTTCCACTGGCCGGTACAGTCGCCCTCTGCCGCGAAGCCGAAGTCCCGGCGCGTCCACTGGCTGGTGCCTGCCGTCCTCTGCGCCCTGCTGATCCTTGCTGTTTTCGCCTGGTACCGGTCCAGGCCGCTGCCTGTGCCCCCAGCGGCGATCGAGAGCTTCTGGGCGCCAGTCATCTAGGACACCCATCCCGTCCTGCTCTACTGCGGGCAGCCCGTGGTGTACTTTCCGTCGAAGGAGATCCGCGAATAATACGGAATCGCGTCGCGGGACCAGCGCAATCTGGGCGCCGCCCCCGTCCGTCTCGGCCCCAACGCCATCCTCCGCGGAATGGATGTCATCCCGGTCACCGAACAGTTCGTCGGCATCGGCAACGCCCACACCTCGGCTCTGCTGACCGCGATGTTTGCCCGCCAGCGGAAGCCGGTGGAGATCCGGTATGCCAACGATCTTTCGTTCTCGGACCTGCGCAGTGGCCCGGCGGTACTCATCGGTGCATTCTCCAACCTTTGGACACTCGAGATGACGCGCGATCTGCGCCTGATCTTCGAGCAGGAAAAGGCGGACCGCAGCATTCGCGACCGCTCCAACAACCAGACATGGCAGCTCCGTGACCTCGCGCCCGACGGCAAAACGCCTTCGGATTACGTCCTGGTCAGCCGGATCTTCGAGTCCGCGACGGGTCAAGCCGTAATCTCCGCGGCCGGCATCACCCAATATGGCACCCGCGCTGCGGGTGAGTTCATTACCGATGCCAAACTACTCCGCAAGGCCTTTGCCGGCGCGCCTCCGGACTGGCCCCGCAAGAATGTCCAGGTGCTGCTGGAGACGACGATCTACAGTGGAACTCCCGCACCTCCGCGCGTTCTTGTTCTCCACGTCTGGTAGGACTCCACCGGCGCTGCCCCCCGGCGCCAGCCGCGAGCAATTGAAAAGTCCACCTCATCCTGCTGCTTCTCAACCAGTGTCCGAAGTAGGCCGACGGGGACAGACTCCCGAAAGCCCCTCGTGCCTCATCGCTCCCAGTAGCATGACGCCGCTTGCCCCCGGCGCCTGCCGGCGACAGTTTCAGCGGACTCTCATCCCTCCCAGTGGACACCCGCTCATCTCACGTCGCTGACACCAGCCCTTTGCCAGACCACGGTCGACCGAATCACCTCAAGGACGATCGTGTGCGCATCGCTCCGACGCACGTGCAGTCGGGCGCCCTGCCGGGGGAGTCAAGGGACTGAACCGCGACCAGTTGTGGGCAGTCACTGACAATTTTTGCCGTGACCCAGTGCCCGAGACCAGGGAACGTGATCTGAGCGCTGCGGCTCAGACCGCGCGCGACGAACTTCGCATGCGAGGTCGGCTTGGCGGGATCATACTCGCCGCTCATAGGCAGAGTGGGGTTTGTGCTCTTCACCGGCTGATGCTCAGTAGTAAGACCGGGTGGCAAACCGCTCGCCTTCAGCGCAGACGCGTTCGCAGTCGATGAAAGGGACTGACTCCTGGCAAGTGATAGCGAAGGCAGCGTCGACGTCACCGAGCCTCCGGCTAATGTCATGTTGAAGTTCGATTCCTCGGCGCAGCACTTCGTCGTCACACCCGCTTTTGGCCGCGTAGAGGGCACGTGTCATCTCCGGGTTCAGGCCCGACCCATACAGAGGCATCCGGAGTGCGTCCAGGAAGCGGGTCCCATCCAGGCGGGCGGAGTGCGAGGTTCCGTACAGCTCTCCTCATATCGTATTCGGCTCGGAATCTGGAGTGTCACCAGTGTCACGCAGCGTCTGATATTCCTGTTGAACGCCTACACGAATGGTTGTATGCTAGTCCTGTAGGTTTCCAAATGAAGCGGCAAGGCATGGATAAGACCGACGTTCTGCAGGGAACACTGATTCTTCTGGTGTTGCGGACGCTGGACGCGCTGGGGCCGCAGCACGGCTACGGCATTGCGCGTCGCATCGAACAAATCAGCCAGGATGTGCTCCAGCTTAACCAAGGTACACTCTATCCTGCGCTTCTGCGCATGGAGCAGTCGGGCTGGATCAGTTCAAAGTGGGGCGCATCGGAAAACAACAGGAAAGCGCGCTTCTACTCGATTACCGCCGCAGGGCGGAAGCGTCTTATCCAGGAAACCGGTGAATGGAAGCTCATGGCATCCACCATCGAAAGATTTCTCGATTTCGATCCCGACAGTTTGGCGAGGGAGCGTGAATGAGTTGGCTCCGCGTCTTTGCCGCCCGCCTTCGCGGTCTTGTCGGTCGTAGCCAGCGTGAGCGGGGGTTGGACCAGGAGATTCAGTTCCACCTCGATCTGCTGACCGAAGCGAACTTGCGGTCAGGCATGAGCCCCGAAGCCGCACGCTACGCCGCAAGGCGCAGCTTCGGAGCTGTGGAGCCGATGAAGGAGCAATACCGTACCCACCTGACATTCGCTACGCTGCTGACTTTGGCTCAAGATTTGCGCTACGCGTTGCGCACGCTGCGGAGGAGCGCTGGTTATACCGCTGCTGCTGTCACCACGCTCGCCGTGGCAATTGGCGCAAATACAGCGGTCCTCAGCGTTGTCGATACGGCCCTGTTTCGCCAGCTGCCTTACCACGACCCTGAGAAACTGGTGATGCTGTGGACCGAAAGCCCCAGTGACAATCTGCGGGAAGGCAGAACTGGCTACTGGAACATCGAGGCCTGGCGCCAGAGCCAGAGCTTTGCGGGGATGGCCGCTTTTGATGGCGTGTCCGTCACGCTTGTCGATGCGGGCAGGGCGGAAAGGATCACGGCCGCCCGGATCTCATCCAATTTCCTCTCCGTGTTGGGAATCCGGCCAGCTGCCGGACGCATGTTCACCACTGAAGAAGCCGCTCAGCGGCGGCGAGTCCTTCTGGTCAGCCACGCCTTCTGGCAGGGTCATTTCGCAGGTTCACCGGACGCGATTGGCACACATATCGAGGTGGATGGAGTCCGCTCCCAAGTGATCGGGATCTTACCCGCAGGATTTCACTTCCCGAAACTCGATGCCCAGATTTGGGAGCCATACTCCCTGTTTCCGGATTGGGATGACCGCCGTGCCGTGCGCGGTGTGGACACATGGTCCGTCGTCGGCAGGCTTCGGGAGGACGTCACGATCGACCAGGCTCAAGCAGAGATGACCGCGCTTGCACGAGGACTGGATGAACATCTCCCCTCGGCTGATCGTGGTCGCGGTATCACGGTCTCGCCCCTCAGTCGCCATGTGGTGGGCCAGGGCGCGCGCTTCGCTCTGTGGATGCTCACCGGAGCGGTGTTCTGCGTGTTTCTGATCGCAGTCACAAACGTGGCCAGCCTTGCCCTGGCCCGAGGTATCAGCCGCACCCGCGAATTTGCCATACGGGCGGCTCTGGGCGCATCGCTGTTTCGTCTTATGCGCCAATTGATCGTGGAGAGCACGCTTCTCGCAGTCATGGCGGGAGCCGCAGGATCGCTGCTGGCCTGGTTGGCACTTCGCCTGCCAGGCTCAATCGATCCCGACATCCTGGGACTGCCGGTTCTCTTCGGAACCACTGCACTGAATGGGAAGATGCTCGGTGTGGCTCTGGTGCTCTCCCTGCTTGTTGGATGGCTTGTCGGCCTCGCGCCGGCCACCGTACTCCGCCGCCGAAACCTCGCCCTCTCGTCTGACAGCGGCAGGAGCATTGTCGGCAGTGCGGCCACACAAAGACTGCGCCGGGCGCTTGTTGTGGGTCAGTTTGCTCTCGCCATCATCCTCCTCTTCTCCGCCGGACTCTTCCTCAGGAGCTGGCGCCAGGCCCAAGATGTCTCAACCGGATTTCGGCCCGAGGGTGTCGTCACCGTAGAACTCCACACACCGCTTCAACTGCCGCCACCCCAGCGCATCAACTTCTATCAACAACTCCTCCAGGAGGTTTCGGCCATACCCGGAGTAGAGAAGGCCGGTTTTGCCAGTGACCTCTTCATCTCCAGCACTCGCGAACATGTGTTGACGGCCGAGTCAGGCGCGCGGAGCCGGCCAGAACGGCTCGAACTCCGCAGGGACGAGGTCAGCGCGGATTTCTTCACGGCTGTCGGCACGCCTTTGCTCGCGGGCCGATTCTTCTCCCACGCGGACGGGCCTGATGCGCCGCCGGTTGCCATTATCAACCTCGCGCTCGCGCGTCGACTATGGCCCTCGGCTGAGGCGGTGGGCAGACGTTTCAAGTTCGGATTGGCGGAGTCCGACGGCCCCTGGATCACCGTGGTTGGCGTCGTAGCCGACATGCGACGCCAGGGAGCGGAGCGGGCGCCTGTCCCGCAGATCTTCGAATCGTTAGCCCAGAATCCGTCGAGTGGCGGCAGCCTGGTAGTCCGGACTGCACTCGACGATCCGATCCGTATCGTGCCGGCCATCCAGTCGGCCATATCGCGCATCGATTCGCTCACGCCAGTCTCCGCCGCGGACACACTCGATGCCCAGCTCGCGGCCTTTCTCCTGCCTCGCCGCTTCCAGACGTCACTCCTGGCCATCTTCTCGGCGATCGCCCTGCTGCTGGCTGCTGTTGGGATCTATGGGCTGATCCAGTACTCTGTCGTCACCCGGACAAAGGAAATCGGCCTCCGCATGGCCGTTGGTGCGCAGTGCGCTGGCATCTTTCGCATGATCCTCGGAGAGGGTCTCAAGCTGGCTGTCACGGGTCTGACCCTTGGAATCGTCGCGGCTATCCCTATTGGCCGCGCCTCTTCCAGCCTCCTCTTCGGCATTTCGGGCTCAGACCCTCTTTCGTTGCTGGCAGGTGTCGGCCTACTGCTTGGCGTCTCGGTTCTGGCCTGCTGCTTGCCTGCCCGTCGTGCCATGAGTATCGAACCGATCGCAGCCCTGCGCGACCAGTGATCGCGCATCGGCATGGGTTTTCGAGGGAGATTGGGCAGGGTTGCCTGATCCTGACGAGGTGCAGAGTGACGGGCGATCAGGCAGGAACCAACACGCCAATCCCTGTTCGAAGCCGGGCTCGGCGAGGCGGAACGTTCCCTGACGGTTCAGAACGAACCCCCACTTTCTCTCCCGAATAGGGATGCTCCCATAATTGAAGTCTGTTCTGCTACGAAGTTGCCAATATCAAACGGAGGGAGGGAAGATGCGTCGCAGGAAATTCATCGACCTCGGAATCAGGGGAACCGCCGCCCTCGGCGTCGCGCGCAGCGCCGTACTGGCCGCGAACGACAAGGTTTCTCTGGCGGTTATCGGCGTCGGAAGGATGGGTAGTGGCCATGTGAAAATGCTCCTTGCGGCACCCGGCGCTCACATCGGCGCGCTCTGTGACATCAACCAGGAGAAGACCGAGCGAGCAGGCCAACAAGTGAACCGTGAAAAGGGCCACACACCCAGGCTGGAGCAGGATTTTCGCTATCTCCTCGAAGACAAATCGATCGACGCCTTTGTGGTCGCCACGCCCCACCACTGGCACATTCCTGTCACGCTCCGAGCGCTGGCTGCCGGTAAGGATGTCTACGTCGAAAAGCCCGCCAGCCACGTCTTTCGTGAAGGCCGCCTGCTGATTGATGCGGCGCGCAAATACCGGCGTATTGTACAACATGGCACGCAGATGCGGTCTTCGGAGACTCTGGCCAAGGCAGGCGAAGTACTCAAGTCCGGTATCCTCGGTGAGATTCGCATGAGCAAGGCCTGGAATATTCAGAAACGCAGCCATCCCGATCCCGCCGCCGACGCCAGCACGCCGGCCGGAGTCAATTATGATCTGTGGCTCGGCCCCGCTCCGGCGCGCTCGTCCTTCAATCCTAACCGCTTTGACCCCAACTGGCACTGGTATCCCGAATACGGCAATGGCGACATCGGCGGCGACGGCATCCACGATCTCGACCTTGCCCGCTGGGGCCTTGGCATCAACACCCATCCCGTGAAGATCACGTCGCAGGGCAGCAGGACCTTCCTGAAGGGCGAACGCCACTTCCCCGACAACATGATCGTCGCCTACGATTACAGCGACGGCAGGGTGCTCATCTACGAAGACCGCATTTGGGTGCCCTACGGCATGCACGGCTTTGACAGCGGCAATGCCTTCTATGGCAGCGAAGGCTATATGATCCTCTCGCGGCGAGGGTACTTCCAGGTCTATCTGGGCGCGAAAGAGGAGAAAGGTCCGGGTCTCGAAAAGGGCGGTCGCGGTCAGCCCAATCACATCCACAATTTCCTCGACTGCGTCCGAACTCGCAGGCGGCCCAATGCGCCACCCGAGGAAGCCCACCTTTCCTGTGCGCTGGTCCATCTCGGTGAGATTGGTTACCGTACCGGTCGTGTCCTTCACTTCGACCCGGTGAAGGAGTCCTTCCCCGGGGACGCCGAGGCCACGGCTCGACTTACAAAGGCGTACCGCGACCCATGGAAGCTGCCGGATCCAGTCTGACCGATGGACTTCCGATATCTTCTGCCCCTGCTGCTGGCCGTGAATTGCTCCGCCGATGATCAGGCCGGATTCGAGCGCGCCGAGGTTGGCGCACGTCGGTTCGACGATGCCGCCCGGCGCATGGACCGTATGCTGCGGGCCTGGGTGGGACACGCCGATCCGAAAACCCTGCTCTTGCCCAACCGCCTGCCGGGCGGACTTCCCGGTCGCGGTCTCGCCCCCGGCGACAATAGCCGCATCTTCGAGCCGCACAACTCTGGGGCGGACCTCTACCCTTACCTGGTACTCGCAGCAGAATGGACGGCACCCGAACTCTACCGCGGCTCATTGCTGGGTATGCTCCGTTCGGAAGTGCGACACACGGCTCTAGCCGGCGGTCTCATCGCTGAATCGATGGATCTCAACACCGGCGCGCTCGGTCCGCCGAGCGTCTTCGCGGCAGCCGAGTACCTGAAAGACGGCCTCGTTCCAGTCGTCGAATACCTTGGCCGCACGCCCTGGTACTACCGGATGGTGGGGCTTGCCACCACCCTGATGGAAACAGCCGCAGTGGATTCGGCCCACGGTCTGCTACCGTCGACCAGCAGCGAGATCAACGGCAACCTGCTGCAGGTCTGTGCGCGTCTGGCAGTGTCTGAGCGGGATCCGCGCTTTCTGGAATGGGCGCGCCGCATTGCCGACGCCTACGTTCTGGAGGTTCTTCCGGCGAACCACGGTCTTCCGCCTGCCGACTGGAACTTTTCTCGCCGCACTGGTGGTGGGCCCTGCCGATTGCGCAACCACGGCAACGAACTGATCTCCGGAATTGCTCTCCACTATGCCGTCGAATGCCAGCTTGGCGGCACCCGCTGCGAAGGCTACCGTGCCCCGCTGCGCAACATGTTCGACCGGATTCTCGCTTCCGCCGCCGACGGCGGCATGCTCTACAACAGCATCAATCCAGAGACGCTTAAGCCCGAGGGAGAACTGGCGGAACAGTACGCTGATACGTGGGGCTACGTCTACGCCGCCATCTACTCCTTCTACCAGGTGACTGGCGAGACGAAGTACCGCGACGCCGTGCGCCACGTTCTCCGAAACCTCCCCAAGTACCGCAATGTTGACTGGGGCGATCGTGGGTCCGTGAACGGCTACACCGACACTATCGAAAGCGCCATTTATCTACTGGCTCGCGAGCCGGTGGACGAAGCCTTTACCTGGGTCGAGTCCGAAATCCGGATCATGGAGATGTCGCAGCAACCCGGCGGGCTGGTCGAGAATTGGTACGGCGACGGAAACTTCAGCCGCACGCTGCAACTGTATGCGCTGATGCACAGCCACGGCGTGCGGCCAGCCCAATGGATCTCCGGCCGCGGGGTAGGCGCGGTTCGCAAGGACGACCGGCTTCTTCTGGTGATCCGCGCCGACGGGCCAATCGAGGTGCGTTTCGATGCCGCGCGACATCGCCGCATTTGGGGCTTCGCGCGAAATTACGCGCGTTTAAACGAGTATCCTGAGTGGTACACCGTGGACCCGATCCGGTTGTACCATCTAACTCAGCCCGGCGGCGAACCCCAAGTCTGTCTCGGCGCCGAACTGATCGAAGGCATTAGCCTGAAACCGGGCCGCTGGCTGATCGAACCATTCGTGCCGCACCGCTGACCGGAGGTTAACCATTTCCACCTATGTCCGCCAGTAACAACGAGCGCATCGGACTGATCGGCCTCGGTCTGCTCGGCAGCGCCATGGCCGAGCGACTTCTCGCGTCAGGTTTCCACATCACGGGCTTTGACCCAGTCGCGGAGAAACGGCAGGAATTGCAGCGACTCGGGGGCCTGGCGGTGGATTCGCCCGGCGAGGTCTGGCCAGCCTGTACACGCGTGCTGCTGAGCCTGCCCAATTCCTCAATCGCAGCGCAAGTCCTGACCGAAGCCGCACGCCACATGCGCCCAGGGACTCTGGTGATCGACACCACCACCGGGGATCCCGACGAAGTCGCTGCCTTCGGGCCGCAACTCGAAACCCTCGGGATGTGCTATCTGGACGCCACCGTCGGCGGATCCAGCAAGCAGGCGCGAGCCTCGGACGTCATCACCATGGTGGGCGGCCGCCGCGAACACTTCGATGCCTGCGGCGACATCTTCGCCACCTTCTCCCGGCAAAGCTTCCATGTCGGCCCCTGGGGCAGCGGCGCCCGCATGAAGTTGGTGACCAACCTCGTGCTCGGACTTAACCGTCTCGTGCTTGCCGAAGCTCTCGGTTTCGCCGAAGCCTCAGGCCTGGATCCCGCGATCGCGCTCCAGGTGCTGATGAGCAGTTCTTCCTATTCGCGCGTCATGGACATCAAGGGGCGTAAGATGCTCGAACGCGACTACGCACCGGAAGCCCGACTTTCGCAACACCTGAAGGACGTTCGCCTCATCATCGCCAACGGAGAGCGGCGCCACGCACGGCTGCCGCTCTCAGCCCTGCACCAGCGCATCCTCGAGGAGATGGAGGAGCGGGGACTTGGCGAGGCGGACAACTCCGTTGTCCGCGAAGCGTTCTAAAGCAACTTCGGCGTTCCCCAGTGAGAGCGATATGCGCGTTTGATGAACAGGTTCGCCTCAGGGTCGTTGATCACCGTCTCAGTTCCAGGGTCAAACCGGATGTTGTGACCCGTCCGCGCCACGATGTTCGCCAGATGGCAGTGGACGATCGAAAGGTGCGCGCTCGCGATGTCCGCGTTCGGCAGCTTGCGCGACCGTACACATTCGATGAAGTTCTGCTGGTGGGCGTCAGGCTCGTTCCCGTCGTCGTGATGCACCATCTTGCCCGACTTATCGAACACCTTGAAGCCCCACCGCCGGCCATACTGGCCGATGTGAACCATCCCGTCCGTTCCGTAGACGCCAACGCCGTTCTCGATGTCGTTCATCCCATACGGGTTCCAGATGCGCATTTCCCAGATCAGAGCCTTGCCGGGATACTCGAAGGTGACGTTCATCGTGTCAGGCGTCTGTTGATCGTCGTCGAAGTAGTATTTTCCACCCATGCCCGTGGCGCGCGTCGGGTAGCCGGCACCCAGCGCCCAGCGTGCGATATCGATCTGGTGCGCGCCGTCGTTGCCCGCATCACCTGTGCCGAAGTGCCAGTGCCAGTGCCACCGATAGTGGAACCGGTTCTCGTTGAACGGAATCCACGGCGCCGGACCCAGCCATGTTTCGTAATCAACCCCGGGTGGCACAGGACCGTCCTCTTTGTGCCCGATGTGGTCGCGTAACTGGATGTTCCAAGCCTTCGCCATCAGGACCTTTCCGATCTTTCCTGATCGGCAATACTCAATCGCTCGGATCGTCGAAGGCCGGCTCCGCGACTGCGTCCCCAACTGTACGATCCTGTTATTTCGACGTGCGGCATCGATGATGAGTCGGCTCTCGCGGAGGTTGTGTGAACCCGGCTTCTCCACATAAACATCCTTGCCCGCGTCGCATGCCAGAATCGCCGCAGGGGCATGCCAATGGTCGGGCGTCGAAATCGAAACAGCCTGGATCTCCTTGTCCTCGAGCACGCGGCGCATATCCGGTGTCGTCTTTGCCGCGGGAAGCTTCAGTTGGCTCATCAGCGCTTGGGTCTTCTCCAGCGACGCCTGATCGGCGTCGCAGAGGTAGGCGATACGTGCCCCGGGCACCGAGGCGAACGCTCGTACCAGGGCCCGCCCGCGGCCGCCTGCGCCGATGATACCGATGTTGATCTCATCGCTGGCAGCAAACGCCATTCGCGGCTTCGCAGCCGCCGCGGCTACAGCCGCCCCGAGAAAGAATCGCCGGTTCACTGACATCATGCCTCCATGAAGGGTTTTCAGCCATGCTAATCACTAGAGCGCTTGCGGACAAGTCCTGAGTGGTTCCAGTCTCTTCCCCGCGTCCCGCCGCTGGTCGAGATCGTTCCGGCACGTTCCGCAACGCGACGCCCGTCAATCGCCATGCCATAATCAAGCTCAAAACGGTCTTCGCTCCGACCCTTCCGGCGGACTGTGGCCTTCCAGGAGAACCGATGCCCTTGACCTCCCCCTTCCGAGGTGTTCTGCCTGCATTGCAGGTACCGTACCACGAGGACTACTCGATCGACGAAGCCGAACTGCGGCGATTTGTGCGCTGGCTCGCAGCCCATAATGGCATCGGCGGCCTCGTCACAAACGGACACACCGGGGAGGTCTTCGCCCTTCGCCCAGAAGAGCGCGCCCAAGTCACCCGGATCACTGCCGAAGAGGTCGCCGGCCAGGTGCCGGTCATCTCGGGAATCTGCTGCGAATCCCTCGACGAAGCTGTCGAGCACTCGCTCCAGGCCAAGTCCGCCGGCGCTCAAGGACTCCTCGTCATGCCTCCACACTACTGGCTTCGCTTCGGCATGAAACCTGAGCACGTCATTGAACACTTCACCGAGATCGGCAATGCTGTCCAGATCAACCTCATCGTCCATATTTACCCCGCCTGGACGCGTGCCAGTTACTCCTCTGAACTTCTCGCCGAACTTGCCCGCCTGCCTTGGGTCACAACCTTCAAAATAGGTACACGCGAAATGTCGCAATACGATAGGGACATCCTCGCCATTCGTGCCGCCGCCCCCGAAAAGTCCATTCTCACCTGCCACGACGAGTACCTGCTGCCCACCATGGTGCAAGGAGTCGATGGCGCATTGGTGGGCTTCGCCAGCTTTATTCCGGAACTCATCACCGCGCTATACGCCGCTGTTTGCGATGGCGACCTTCGCAAAGCTCAAGCACTCCAATCGCGAATTTATGGTCTCAAATCCGTCGTCTACGCCGCCGGCGAACCCTCTGGTGAAGCCCACGCCCGCATGAAAGCAGCCATGGTCATGGCTGGACGATTCAAATCTGATCGCACCCGTCCACCCATCAGGCCCCCGCAGGGGGAACTTCGCGAGCGCATCCGGGCTGCCGTCGAAGTTGCGCAACTTGATCCCTCCTCAGCCTTGGTCGACGGCTGACCCCCGCCCATGAGAATTCCCCAGCGAATCCCCTCCACCATCTTCGCAGTCGTCCTGCTTGCAGCCGTCGCATGCACACCCGCGGGCAAGCGCGAATACCTCAGCGTCGCGGCCATGCCTCCAGGTACGTCCTGGTACGTCTTCGGCGCCACCCTATCCAAACTGCTCGAGGAACGGCTCCCCGGTAACGTCAATGTCGAGGTCATCGCACGCGGTGGTGGCATCGGTAACCCCATTCTCGTCGAACGCGGCCAGGCATCGGTGGCCATCTCACAGGCCGCAACCGCCGTCTGGGCCTACACTGGGACGGGCTCCATCTATCGTGGTCGCGAATGCCCCAACATCCGAGCCCTCGCCGGCGGCCTCAACTCCGTCTGGATGACCGCCTTGCTCACTGAGGACTACATCGCCCGCACTGGTAACGACACGCTGGAAAAAGCCCTCACCTCCCGCCGTCCTGCCAGACTCGTCATGAAGCCTGCAGGCAGCGTCGTCCCTGTCGTCGCGGACATGCTAATCGAGACCCTCGGCACTTCCCGCCACGACATTATCTCCCGCGGCGGTGACATCATTCAGGTTGCCACCAACCAGATCCCCACCCTCCTCCGCGACGGCAGGGCCGACCTCTACATCGAATCCTCTATCCGCGGCCACCCCACCGTTACGGAAGTCACTACCACCGTCCGCATGCGCTTTGTCGACTTGCCCCAGGCCGTACTCGACCAACTCAAGGGCCCCGGCGTCAAGGATACGCCCATGCCTCAATGGTTCAAGGGCCAGCCAGGACCCACTAAGGCCGTGGACATGGGTACTGTCCTAATAGTCCACAAGGACATGCCCGATGACCTCGCCTACCTCATCACCCGAATCGTCTGCGAGGAGAAAGACGAGATGGTGAGCGCACACAAAGCTTGGGCCGACTTCAACCCCGCCGTCGGCGGCGCCCTTGACAATACCGGAATTCCACTCCATCCCGGCGCTGAACGTTTTTACCGTGAAAAGGGCTGGCTGTGAGTTCGCTGTTTGATACTCCCCCCGCCCGCGCGGCCCGCGTCTTGCTCGGCTTCGTTCTGCTGTCCTTCCAACTGCTCATCATTGTCAACCCGCAGATGCCCATGGTTGAGCGGCCCCTCCACCTGATGATGACCACTGCACTCGCCTTCCTTTGGTCCCCGCTCAAGCTTCCCATGGGCTGGCGGGGTATGGTCGTCAACGCCGTGGACCTCCTCATCCTCGCAGCCATCGCCGCCTCCACGGCCTATTACATGATCTCTCTGAAGCGCCTCTCCGAGAGGATGGAGATGGTGGATCCGGTTCTCACCCACGACATCGCCTTCGGTATCCTCTTCACCCTCGTCCTGCTTGAAGGCGTCCGCCGCACTGTGGGATGGTCGCTTCTTGGGGTGCTTCTCGTCTTCCTCGCCTACGCCTGGGCGGGACCGTGGATGCCCGGCTGGCTCAACTTCTCCGGTTTCACCCTCGACGCAGTCGTCGAAATGCTCACCATGTCGCTGAATGGCATCCTCGGCATCACCACCGAGACGTCGGTCCAGTTCGTCTTCTACTTCGTCATGTTCGGCGCCGTCTACTCCGCCGTCGGCGGAGGGCAGCTCTTCATCGACATTGGTCTTCGCCTCAGCGGCCGCTTCCAGGGTGGCGCGGCGAAAGCGGCCGTCATCTCCAGCAGCCTCATGGGCACCATCAGCGGCAGCGCCGTCGCGAATGTCGCAGCCACCGGCGTGTTCACCGTCCCTCTTATGCGCAAGGCAGGCTATTCGGCCGAACGTTCCGCAGCCATCGTCGCCATCGCCTCGACCGGGGGACAGCTGATGCCCCCCGTCATGGGCGTTGCCGCTTTCGTCGTCGCCGAGATCCTCCAGGTCGACTACATCAGAATCGCCATCGCCGGCCTCATTCCTGCCCTCTCCTTCTACCTTGCTCTACTCATGATGATTGACCTGAACGCTCGCAAGACCGGCGTTGGCACCCTGCCTGCGGGTGAAGCTGCAATTCACTCGCCCATCCTGCCGCGTATCTACCTGCTAACTCCGCCTCTCCTGCTTGTCATTTTGCTTGTCGTCGGCTTCTCCGCCACGCTTTGCGCCGTCTATGCGACCGCCAGCGCCGTTGCGGTCTCCTTCTTCAGTTCAAAGACCCGCATGGGCCTTCGCCAGTTCATCACCACCGTCGCCGACGGCGCCAAACAGGCCAGTCAGGTCGCCGTGCCGATCGCCGCCATTGGCATTATCATCGCCATCGCCATCCAGTCCAACCTCGCCCTCAAGTTTTCCACCAAACTGATTGGCTCCAGCGACGGCAGCTCCATCGGCGCCATGCTGCTCATCATCGTCGGCTGCATCATCATGGGCATGGGGCTACCCACGGTCGCTGCCTACATCATCGGTGCGGTACTCTTCGTGCCAGCCCTTCTCCAGTTGGGTATCACCCCTCTCGCTGCCCACTTCTTCGTAATGTACTACTGCGTCCTTTCGATGGTCACGCCACCAGTCGCCCTCGCCAGCTACGCATCCGCCGGGCTCGCTGGCGCGCACACCATGCGGACCTCCATGCTCGCCTTTCGCATGAGCTTCGTCTGTTTCCTCATCCCCTTCGCCTTCGTCTTCGATCCCCGGCTTCTCGCCCAAGGCCAGAGTTGGTGGACCCTCGCCGCGTTCCTCTCCATGCTGCTCGCGACTGCCGCCTGGGCCGTCTCGCTCGCGGGCTATTTCTGCCGTCCGCTCGGTTGGCTCTTCCGTCTCTTGTTCGGCGCAGCCGCCGTCGGAGTGATCCTCTCGCCCACGGGCACTGCCTGGTGGTGGTATTCCCTCGCCGCACTCGGCGCGATCTCCGCTGCCGCCTGGCTCACCCGTAGGAGATGACGCCCCTACAATCCCGCTTCGATCCGCCTCAGGTACTCAGCGGCTCTCCGTGCCACCACCTCTCCCGATGGTTCAAAGTGGAACACCTCCACCGACACCCACCCCGGATACTCGACTTCTCGCAGCGACTGCAGCACCTGCGCGAAGTTGTAATCCCCTTCGCCCGGACGCCGCCCGTCCATCTCGTTCACGTGTACATGCCGGATGCGCGTGGCATACCGCCGGATCAAGACCCCGGCGGGCTCCGACTCGCCTGCCGTGTTGTGCGTATCGAATAGCGTCTGGACCGCCGGATGCCCGATACTGTCCACCATCGCCACCGTCTCCGCCATCGTCGTCAGCACGTTCGACAGGTGCGGCGCCAGCGTCTCCGGCAATAGCGTCACGCCGCGCTCCGCCGCATGGGGCGCCAACGCAGCGAGACCGTCCCGGATCCGGCGTACCGCCTCGTCCCGCGTCACACCCTCGATCGCGTCCCGCTGTCTGCTCGACCCAAGCACCATCCCCCCACCGCCCAGGTCCCCGCACAGGTCGATCAGCCGCCGGAAGTAAGTCCAGCTTCTCTCGCGCACGCCCGCATCCGGCGTCGTAATGTGCAATCCCGGCGGTGCGGCCAGCAGATTGTGGAGGCCCACGAACTCCAGCCCCTCGTCCGCCATTGCACGGCGCAGCTCGGCGCGCGCTTCCTCCGTCAACGCCGCCGGATCATTCCCGAGCGTGGCCGGCCCAATCTCCAATCCCTTGTACCCCGTCCGCGCAGCCAGGCGGCAAGCTTCCGCGAAACCGGCGCCGTGAAACGTGTTGTTACAGACAGCCAGCTTCATGCCCCTCCAACCCCCGCGTCTTGCGCATGCCGCCCCCGCGAGCCCCAGTAGCATCTCGCGTCGTCCCTGCTTCATAGCCGGAACAGCCGCCGCGCGTTCGATGTGAAGATCTTCGTCTCCGTGGCCGCGGGCAGCTGTAGGCTCTTCACCAGACCGGTAATTGTCCTCGGGTCTACCCACGGATGGTCACTCGCATACAACACACGGTCCTCCCCGGCGAAATCGATCCCGTACCGGATCGCCAGCGCAATGGGCGATACTGTGTCCAGCCACACCTGCTTCAGATACTCGCTTGGCGGGCGGCGTATGTTCTCCGCGCCCCGCTTCAGCACCTGCGTCTGGTGGTCGAGCCGCCCAATCAGGTAGGGCAGCGTTCCGCCCACATGCGGGCACACGAGCTTCAGTCCCGGAATCTGGTCCAACACGCCTGCCAGGATCAGTCTCGCCAGCGCGATCGTCGTGTCGAACATCAGCCCGAGCCCCGCCGCCATCGTGTACCCCTTGGTCGCCTCGTAGGTCATCGGATACGCCGGATGCAGCAGCACCGGCAGGTCCAGCCTCGCCGCCTGCTCGAACATCGGTCGGAACTGCGGCTCATCCGGCCACTTGCCCGCCAGATTCGAGTACAACAGAATCCCCTTCATGCCCAGTTGGCCTGCGCACCTCTCCATTTCCTTCAGCGACTCGTTCATGTCCTGCAATGGCAGCACCATCAACCCGAAGAAGCGTCCCGGATACTTCCGTGCAATCCCGGCAACGAAGTCGTTCACCAGCCGTGCCACCGCCGGACCGTCGGCGCCGAATAGCTCCGGTCCAGGATCGTTGATGCTGAGGCCCGTCATCGCGATACCGGCCTCGTCCATGTCGCGAACCTTTGCCTCGGCGTCAGTATGCTTTGGCTGCAGCCGCCTCACCCAGTCGCCCACCACCACGATCGTCCCGCCGTCCTGATGCCGCACATAGGGCGGGTTCTTGCGTTTCTCCATTAACCGGATCAGTTCAGGCACGAAGATGTGGCTCTGGCAATCGATCTTGCCACTGTCGGCCGGCTGCATTCCGCTCATCGTTGATCCCAGGCCAGCGCCCAACGCTGCCGACTGAATGAATCCACGTCGATTCCTCATCGCTGTTCTACATCCCAGAAGCTTCGATGATGCACTCTTGCACCACCAGATCTTCATGTGGCGTCACCAGTAGTGGCGCCTCGCCCCGGATTGCCCGGGCGAACTCGACAAAGTCGTCGGCGAACCTCTGGTACTTCGGCAGTTCCACTGCCTGCACTCCCTTGTGATACGGCCCTGCCGCCTTGTGCAGGTCCACCGTCAGCCGCGGCGGCTCGATCGGCGACATCGTTGCCGTTCCGTTGCTGCCACTCACCACAAAACTCCGGTAGCGGCTCCCGCTCGGGTCAAGTGCCGAGCCGATCACCACGCCAAGAGCACGAGGAAACTCGAACACCGCGATCGTGTTGTCGGTCAGATTATCCGGGAACGCGCCGTGCTTCTTAAGGAACGGTGTGATCCGGTCTGGGCGCCCCATCAGCAGCACCATCTGGTCGATGATATGCGATCCCAGCTCAAACATCTGTCCTCCCCGGAACCGCGCCCACTCTGGCCGCCGCTCTGGGTCGAGCGTCTTGTTGATCTTCGCTTCCACCATATACACCTCGCCCAGCCAGCCGCTTCGCACCACCTCGGCGATCCTGCGAAAACCTGGATGATGCCTCCACATGTAACCCTGTTGGAACACCAGCTTCCTGCGCGCGGCCAGGTCCAACATGTTGCGGAACGCCGCCACGTCGAGCGACGGCGGCTTCTCAATGTGGACATGCTTGCCCGCCTCCAGGGCCAGCTTCGCGTGACGTGCGTGGTCGATCGTGTCCGATTGCACCACCACCGCCTCCACTGCCCCGTCGCCCAGTATCCCCTCTAGCGTCAGCACCGTCTCGCCCCGCTTCGCAAACTGCGTCCTCACGTCCTCATCCTCATCCCACACCCCGGCCAGCGAGAACGCGGTCGAACCCTTGACTACCTCGAGTTTGCCTCGGCTGTGCGAATGACTCACGCCCAAAAACGCCGTCTTGATCGGCTTGACGGCGCCCTGCAACGGCACCGCTACGGCCGCCAGCGAGGTACTTAGAAACTGTCTCCGATGCATTCTGACCACCTCCCGTCACTTCCCGGCCGCATATTCCTCGAACAACTTGTTCAGCTTTGCCGCCGATGTCGCTCCATCCAACAAAACCACGCGGTAGCGGAACGTTTGTCTGCCGCCCGCAGGTATCGTGTGGCTTCCGTCACGAGTCTTGTCGCGCGTGAAACTCCTCAGCCCGAACGGATTCGCGGCGAACAGGCCGTAGCCCCGCGCGTGCCACGTCGTCGGGTGGCGCAGATTTGTCGGATGATCGAGCACCGCCACGCCTGCGGCTTTCCCCTCCACCATTGCCTCATAGTGGACCCACTTCGCCGGCTTGCCCCAGATATTCTCCGTGCCTGTCAGCCCCTCTGAGTTTGCGAGTTTCGCTCCGCGGTCCTGCCGGAACTCCTCCCGCAAGCGCAATCCGAAACCGCCGTCGTCGGTGTCGCCGAATGTCAGGGCCACCCCACGGTCCGCGCTCACGTCGATCACGACATCGATCAGCGCAGCTTCGGCAGCGGACCGGAACGTGAAGCTCTCCCGGATACTGCCGAGAATGCCGGATCTTGCACTCTGCATATGCAACAGTGCTTCCAGGCTCGAACCGCTGACCGTCGGGACTCCGTGCAAAACGAGCCACGACGTCTTCTCGCGTCCCTGCTCACGCCAGAAGTCCTCACCGTTGATATCTCCGTGCCCAAACCAGATGCCCCGATGCCAGGCATGGTCTTCGGAATCTCCCGGCATGGGGCTCACCGGGTAGCCACGTGACAATATCACGCCCGCCGGCGTACGGAGCGGATGCAGAAAGGGCTTGTCCCACTTTGTGTGGTAGTGAAATGTTGTATAAGGCTGCCCGTTCGCTCGCACATCGGCCTGATCGTCGCCGACGCGAATTGCCAGATCCGCCGGTGCTTCCGCGCCCATTGGTTCCGGCGTCGACTCACAGCCGAACAGCCAAACCGCCATCATGGCGGCGATTCCAGGGATGAAAAATCGCTTGTTCACTCGCTGGCCTCCCGCAGGAAAACTTCATTCGCAAGCGTACGCCGCGCGTGCCGAACTTGGTAGTTTACTAACGTTCCCGAGGGTCCCGGAACGTGGTTTTAGCGGAAGGCTGCCCGATCGAGCGTCTGCGGAGTCTCTATCAGACGCTGCACCCAATGGAAACGCACCGGTGGCCGGGGTGCCTTCGATGTCCAATGCGCAATCATCGCGTAGATCCCGATCCGCATGTTCTCGCGTTTGCCCGCAACCCGCACCCGGTCTCCGATCGGACTGTAAGTCCGCCCGTCCCGGCTCGCGGATGCCGTGAAGACATCATTCCGCAAGTCCAGCCGCAGAATCACCGGCGGTGCGCCTGGAAAGTCGCTGATTCTCTGGTCCTCATCGTGGGACCGTTCAAACGTGAGCGTGCTGGCATGGAAGTGGCGGCGCGACAAGCGCAAGGCGCCGCTACTTCCGGTTCCCCGGATCACCAGTCCGGCCGCGCTGCCCGAAGCTGGCAGAAAATCCACCAACGCCGCCAGACTCCAGTCGCCTTCGGGGGCTGGCCTCGTGAAGTACCAGTTGCAGCCTAGCGCAGAGGGCGCGAAACTCACCTCCAGTGCACCTCCGTCCAGTTGTGCGCTGGTATCCGCGTCGCAATCGGTATCCGCACGCCAGGCCGGGAAATCGCCGGCGCTGAACGGCCCGTCTGGCCGGTTGTGAAATGCCGGTCCCGCCCGGAATCCTTCGAACGACGCCACAGCGGAAGGTCCGTCCGAGCGGCCGTTGAACGCATAGATCGCCGCCCGCTGCGAACCCGGCAGCCCCTGTACCTCCACCGGTGGCGCAAACCGGGTCCAGTCAAACCCATCCGCGCTCAGGAACGCATCGTATCGCGAACCACTCCGGCGCAGCGACAGCCACCTCGGCTGCCCGAACTGTCCCAGTTTGTCGGCCAGGAAGTGACTCTGGCCCTGATTCGGAATTGCATTCACTTCAAAGCTCTGCTCCAGCATGGCCCGGTCCTTGAAGTGTTGCCCGAACCTGACAAAGTGATCGGGATCGCCAAACGCCATCACCCCCGCTTGTTGCGTCGCGCGCTCTGGTACGAAGGCCAGTTTCACCGACACCTCTTCCCCCGATTCCAACTCGGGGCCGATTCGAACGGCGTCCGCCGCCACATCCATAGGCTTGCCTCGCAAATCGCCCCGTTGCGTCTGGATCACAACAGCCAAGGGCGATGGCCCCCCGTCCCCTTTCTGCGAGGGTGCCCAGTGCATCCCTAGCCAGACGGCCGCGGCCAGCAGCGCCAATGCCGCAGCACCCTGCCACCAGCCGAAGCGACGAGTTCCATCCGCACTCGGCTCGCGGATATTCTCGGGTTCGGCCGGACGCTCTGGTGAGGTCTCCTCCGTGGCCCGGTAGCGGAACCGTGGAATGTAGGATCGCCGCGGCAGGCTGATCACCACCGGCTCCGCCACGCCATCCCCGTCAAAGTACTCTTCCAGCTTGCTCCTCACCTGGCTCGCGAGCTTCCGCACCGAGGCGTCATCCAGCGGATTGAAGTCCTCATGCCGGTGCAGTACTTGTTCTGCAATCTCGTATTGGTCGATCTCCGTCCGGCCTTCCAGCGCCGCCTGCCCCGCAAACTGAAGAAATGCGCTCATCCGCCGCGACCCGGCAAACGCCTCACTGTCGATGACGCGCTGCAATGCCGAACGGAACGCTTCCGCATCCTGCACGCTGAACCCAGGCGCCATTGCCGGCGCCTCGCCCGTAGCCGATGTCTGCTCGCGTTTGTTCATCATCCTCTGCTTCGAGGGCGGCCAATCCCTAGGGCCGCATGGGGAAAAGGGGACGCATCCAGCCCCCGGCAAGCACAGCTTATCACCCCACCCGCTACTGCACAATGGTACGGACGCGACGCTGTCTTTCGCGGTTTCGAGAACCTGCCTCCCACCCGATCTACCCAAGAACGTTCCTCAATACCCAGGAACGATCTGGTACTTCTAGCGCCCCCCGCACCCCGGTGTACACTGGCCCAACTTGGTCAGTAGGGGCCCCGGGTTCTCGGAGGGACAACAACCAGCCCTATCCAGGCTCGACCCTCGTCCGGCTCCGCCGGCATGGGCAATTCCGGTGATGGAGGTATACGTGATCACCCGTCAGCTCAGTCATCTTCAACGCATTCCCCGCCGCCGGCGCCCTTTCGAGCCGTCACCTGTCAATCGCCCCTACCCTGTCAGTACCCAAGTCTCAAGGAGATCAGAGATGAAAACGCGAATCTTGGCAAGCGTGCTGGTTCTTGGCGGTCTGGCTCTCGCCAGCCTGTCCACTGCCAGCGCCCAGGTCATTACATCCACCATCTACGGCAGCGTCACCGATCCCAGCGGCGCTGGCATTCCCGGCGCGAAGGTTACCGTCAACAGCACTCGCACCGGTGCCAGCGCGACCGCCACCACCGACCCTTCAGGAGAGTTCACTCTCTCCTCCCTCCAGGCCGGTGCCTATAGTGTCCAGATCGACGCCGAAGGCTTTAAGTCCGTCCGTCAGGCCGCCGTCGAACTCGCCTCCGGCGCCCGCACCCGCCTCGCCTTCACGCTCGAACTCGGTACCGTCGCCACCGCCATCGAGGTCTCCGGCGCCGCTCCCCTCATCAACTCCATCAACGCCGAGCAGCGCACTAACCTCGACACCGCCCAGGTCCGCGAACTGCCCACGCAGCGACGCAGTTGGCTCGGCCTCCTCAACCTCGACACCGGCGTCACCACCACCGGCGGACGCGTCGCCATGAACGGTCTCCCCCCGTCTTCGTTCCGAATCACCGTCGATGGCACCGACGCCTCCTCGGATAGTGAACAGCCCTCCGTCACCATGTCCGGCAATTTCAATTTCATCCAGGGCGTCAGCCTCGAAGCCGTTGAGGAGCTGAACGTCGCCAAGGGTATCGCCTCGGCAGAGATCGCCAATACGATGTCGGGCAACGTCAATGTCAACACCAAGCGTGGCACCAACGAAGTCCACGGCAGCCTCTTCTACCTCAACGACGTAGAAAATACCAACGCGCGGAACCAGTTCCTTTCTGCCCGTCCCCCCGTCGTCTACAACCAGTTCGGTGGTTCTCTCGGCGGCCCTGTCATTCGCAACAAGTTCTTCCTTTTCGGCGTCTATGAAGGCTACCAGCTCCGCGGGTTCCAGCAACTGAACGGCAACGTTCCCACCCCCGAATTCCGCGCCCAGGCCTCTGCCGCCGTGCCCGCCTACAGCCAGTTGTTCGACCTGTACCCGGTACCCACCAACCCATACGCCCCGGGCGCCGTCACTGGCTTCTTCCAGGGCGCTGGATCCGAGATCGCCCGCGACAACCACGCTGTCGTCCGTGGCGACTACCACTTGGGCAACAGCACCATCCTCAGCGCCCGCTATACCCGCGGCCGGCCCTTTCGCCAGATCCCTCGTGTCGTCCTCGCCAACTTCCGCGACTGGGACGGCAAAACCGAGGTCGGCAGTTTCAATGTCACCCACTCCCGCGCCACCTGGGTGTCGGAAACCCGATTCGGCTTCAATTACAATTTCAGCCGCCGCATCGATAACATCTACACCCTCGGCGTTGCCGGCGTTGGTGGTGCGATTGGCTTCTCCACCGATGGTGAGGATATCCTCCGCGACGGCAGCAACTGGACCCTCGAACAGGTCTTCGGCAAGACGATCGGACGCCACTCCCTTCGCTTCGGCGGCATCTACGGCCGCCTTCGGGTTACTCGTGAGAACATCGAAACGCCCTCCGTCCGCTACGCCAACATCAACGACTTCCTCGCCAATCGCCCCAACTTCGTCCAGGTTACCTTCGGCGTCGACAATTTCGCCATCCTCGCCGCCAACTACGGCTTCTTCATTCAGGATGACTTCCGTGTCAACCGCCGCCTCATGCTGAACCTCGGTGTCCGTTACGACTACTACACCGTGCCCCGCGAGCGCGATGGCCGCTTCTTCAATCGCGACGCACCCTTCGGCGCCGGACCCTTCCGCGACCCCGAGAGCATCTACCTCCCCGACCGCAACAACATCTCCCCCCGCATCGGCTTCGCTTATACCGCCGACTCCGAGGGAAAGACGGTCCTGCGGGGCGGCTTTGGCATGTTCCACAGCCCCTTACCCATCTTCGGATCCTCCATTGATAACGTTCAGAACGCCGCGGATGAACCCTTCCGGAGCCAATTCTCCGCCGCCGACGTCGCCCAATTCGGCGATGTCCTCCGTTACCCCGTGGTCAATAGCCAGGTTCTCCCGCTCGTCAAGGGTCAGCCTGGCCTTGGCGGTGGCACCGTTGTCGATCCCGGCCTCCGCAACCCCTTCAGCTACCAGTGGACTCTTGGAATCCAGCGCCAACTTGCCCGCAATCTCGTCCTGGAAACCTCCTACGTCGGCAATCGCGGACTGAATGGCATGATGGTCCGTCAGTGGAACCGGCCCGATCGCGTCACCGGCATCCGCCCCAACCCCAATCTGACCACCTTCCGCTATCGCGATTCCGGCGAGTCCAGTAACTATCACTCCTGGCAAACCTCCCTCCGCAAGCGCTTCTCCCACGGTTTCACCGCCAATCTGAACTACACCTGGGCTCGCCTCATGTCCTACACTGGCGACGCCGACCTCCTGCTGCCCTCCACCGTGCAGGACATCGATAACGTCCGCGCCGACTACGGCCCCGCCAACCTCGACGTCCGGCATCGCATGGTCGTCGACTTCCTTTATGAACTCCCCTTCGCTCGCCTCTCCGCCGCTAACAACAGCCGCGCCGGGGCGCTGCTCCTTCGAGGCTGGCAGGTCAACGGCGTCATGACCGCCCAGTCCGGTAGCCCGCTCAACCTCAGTCAACCCACCGGCTACGAAAGTAGCCGCCCCGATTACCTCGGCACTGAGGTCTACACCGGCACCGGCCGCGCCAACCTCCAATACTTCAACCGCTCCGCATTCGCCAACGTTCCACTCAACCCGGTCAGCACGCTGCCCGTCCGGCCTGGAAGTGTCGGCCGCAATGCCCTCTACGGCCCCGGCTGGTTCGACCTCGGCGCTACGCTCGCCAAGAGCCTCGAATTCACTGAGTCCCTCCGCCTCCAACTCCGGGTCGAAATGTTCAACGCCTTCAACCAGACCTACTTCTCTGGCATCCAGGGCAATATCAACCAGGCTAACTTCGGGCGCTTCACCAGCACCCGTGGCGCCCGCGTCGTCCAATTGGGCGCTCGCCTGACCTTCTGACACAGTCGTCGAGGCGGATCTCCCTCGCGGGTTCCGCCTCCCCTCCGAATCCATGTACATCTGCAAAGTCACATCCATCGGCCGGAGTCTTCCTGCCGCCGGCTCTCTCGCCGGACCTCTTTCCCTCCTGGTCTTCACCCTCGCCGCCAGCCACGAATTGGGCGGCTTCCAGCAATCCGCCTCCCTCACCATTCCCCAGGCCTCCATCAAACACGTCGTCGTTCACCACCAGCCCGGCCGCTTCTGCGGCTGGCCTGCCAACAATGGCGTCTGGATCTGGGGCGACGAAATCCTGACTGGCTTCGTCTACGGCTATTTCAAAGCAGATGAGCAGTCTCACTCCATCGACCGTTCCCGGCCCCAGGCCAGCGTGCTCGCCAGGAGCCTCGATGGCGGTGAGACGTGGACCATCGAGGATCCCGATCACTTCGTCCTCGACGGTGCTCAGCCCACCCCCAGCCCCGGAGACATCCAGTTCGGCCACCCCGATTTCGCCATGCGCGTCGGCAATCACACCCTGATCGGCAACCACGACGAAGATGGGCAGTTCTTCCTCTCTTACGACCGCGGCAAACGCTGGCAAGGCCCCTTCCTCTTCCCCTCTTTCGGTTTGCCCATGACTTCCCGCACCAGCTACATCGTCGAAGGACCCACTTCCTGCCTCATCCTCCTCTCCGCCAAACAACCCGGCGTCCAGGGGGCCAACTACCAGGACCGGGCCTTCGCCGTGCGCACAACCGATGCCGGTAAGTCCTATCGGAAACTCGGCTGGCTCGCCGGCGACTCCACTGACGCAAGATCTGTCATGCCGGACACCGTGAAGCTGTCCGAAGGCCGCTATTTGACCGCTCTGCGCAGAAAGACTGCCACGCCGTCCGGAATTCGCAACTGGATCGACATCTACGGCTCCGATGACGGCGGCGCCACGTGGGCATTCCGCAGCTCTCCGGTCCAAGGCCTCGAGCACAATGGCAATCCCCCCAGCCTCTGTCGCCTCAAAGACGGCCGCTTGGCCCTCGCCTATGGTGACCGGACCCCACCCTACAGCATCAAAGCAACAATCAGCGCCGACGAGGGGCGGACCTGGAGCCCTCCCCTCGTGCTCCGTGACGACGGCAGAAACTGGGATATCGGCTATACCCGAACCGTTCAGCGCCGGGACGGCAAACTCGTCACCATTTACTACTTCACAACCGAAAAACTCCCGGAAATGCACATCGCCGCCACCATTTGGGAAGCCCCCGATCCCGTCCCATCAGCCAGCCGCCCCTAGCTCCGCAACAATGGACCATTCCGTTCGGACTGGGTCCCGGGAGCCGCCACTCGGCGCCCCCCCGCTTCACTCCCCGGCGCAAAGACCACCACTGACCGCATGCGCCCGCTCAGCCCTCCGCATTCTGCGCAGCCGACTGATACCGCTTATAGTATTTGCCGTAATAGCCGTAATAATAGTAGCTGTCCGCGTGGTGCTTCTTCACCTGGTTCAACACCAGTCCCAGGACGTTCGCCCGGAGGTGGCTCAACGTCGTCAGCGCCGCCGCCACCGCCTTCCGGCTGGTCTCTCCCGCTCGCGTCACCACGATCACCCCGTCCGCCGAACTCGCCATCTGCAGCGACTCTGCAAACCCCAACAGCGGCGGCGCGTCCAGAATCACCAGATCGTAACCCCGCGCCATCTCTTCCATCACCGGACCCAGCAACTGTCCGATCATGTCCGCTGCCCGCCGCGACGGCGGGCCTGCCGTGATGATCTCCAGATACTCGTTGTTCGCCGGCCGGACTAACACGTCCCGCCACCCCGTCTCCCCGTTCAGCACGTTCGACAGTCCCGCCCCCAGTGGAATCCCAAACAGCTTGTGCTGCGACGGCCGCCGCAGATCGCAGTCGATCAGCAAGGTCCGCTTCCGTTGCTCCGCATGTGCGAACGCCAGATGCCCCGCCGTCGTCGACTTGCCCTCGCTCGCCGTCGCCGACGTCATCAGTAATGTCCTCAGCCGGCGGTCGAAGTCCGTCAGCAGCACGGAACTCCGGATCGTCCTCACCGCCTCTTCGTAGGTCGAAAACTGCCGGTCCTTCGGCCGCGCGGAGGGATCCTCCACGTGCGTCTCTCCCGCCGTGAGCAACTTCGCGGGCAGCATTAACTCCCGCGTGTTCTTCACCGAAGGCAGCGTCCCGATAATGTGCGTCTTCAACGTCCGCGACACCTGCTCCGGATCGCGAATCGTGTTGTCCAGCGTGTCCACCAGAATCGCCGCCCCCACGGCCAGCAGGCTCGAAAACAAAAACGCCAGCAGCAGATTCAGTGTCAGCTTCGGAAACACCGGCTTCCACGCCGGCCGTGCCGCATCCGCGATCCGCACCATGTTGTTCTGGAAGCCTGCGTTGATCCCCGCCTCGCGAATCTTCCGGACCAGTTCGTCGTACAGATTCTTGTCCGCTTCCGCCTCGCGTTTGGCCCGCTGGTACTCAAAACTCCGGAAATTCAGCGTGTCGTACTCCGCCTTCGTCTCGTTCACACTCCGTTCCAGCATCTTCTCCCGCGCCTGCGCCTGTTCATACTCCACCTGCATCCGCCGGATCGCGTTGTCGCGCGTGGCGTCCACCTGCGACTGAATCTCGCGCAACTGGGCCTGCGCCTTCCTGAACTCGGGATGGTTCACCCCAAAGTGCGCCTTCACCTCCGCAAACCGCTCCGCCGCCTCGTTCTGCCGCTCCAGCAACCTCCGGATCGCCTCGCCCTGCCCCGATACCTGCGCGGATTCCAACGACCCCGATCGCGTCTGCTCATACCCCGCCTCCGCCGCCACCCGCTCCGCCTGCGCCCGTGTGTACTCTGTGTTCAACTGCAATAACCGCGCCGAAAGAATGTTCGTCTTCTCTTCCGGGTTGATCACGTTTAACTCCCGCTCCATCTGCGCCAACCGCCCCGATGAGTCCTCCATCTTCACCCGCAATTCCTCAATCTGCCGCTCCATGAACCGCGATAGCGACTGCGACGATCGGATTCGGATGTTGTACGTGTGCTCAATGTAGGACTGCGCCACCTGATTCGCCACATCCGCTGCCAGTTGCGGATCCGGAGACCGGTATGACACCTGCAATAAATACGTGTTCGGAGGCCGCGCCACCTTCAGATTCCGCAAAACGATCGGAGCATCCTGCGCCCGCGCCTGATCCCCCTCCTTCGCCAGTTGCTGCTCACTCTCCAGTAACCTGAATCGCTGCGCCACCGGCCTCACCACGGAATCCGACTGTAACAGCCTGATCTGTGACGCCAGAAACGACTCCGCATCCAGCGCCGAAGGCACGTTCGCCTGCGACTCCTGCCCCACAATCCCTTTCGCCTCCTGACGGTCCACGTACAACGTCGCCGTCGACTCGTACACCGGCGTCAAACGCAGGCTGATCACTGCCGTCGCGATCAGTACCACCAGAATAAACGCCCCGATCTTCCACGCATGCCGCCGGAGTATCCACAGATAGTGTGACAACGGCAGCGTCACCTCTCCCGCGTCCGCTTCCGACAAAATCACCGTCGCCGGCCCGAACGGACCCTGCTGGTACGCCCCCATCGGCGTCAACTGCTGCGCCGGAACCGGCCGCCCAGGCAGTTCAAACGGCGGCTCTCTTCGGCTGTCAGACATGTGCCTCCCCCCGGCCCCATCCCGGATGCGCCGGAATTTCGCACTGAGAATCAATAAGTGGCATGAAACCGCTTCGGAACCCCCGGGCGCCCCGCTCTCGTCGCCGCCCCCGGGAGACTCCTCTCCAACACATTCATAGTAGCCCCTCTAACCCATCACCGCACACTCTCCCCGCCCGCCTGCCCACTCCGCCGCAGTGATATATAATCGCAGCGGAGTCCTACCACCCATGAACCCCACCCGCCGCTCTTTCCTCGCCACCGCCGCCGCCGGTGCTCTCCCCCTCCACGCCGCCGCCAAAACCGAAATCTCCATCCGCGGCGCCGACTTCTACATCAACGGCCAGCCCACCTACAAGGGCCGCACCTGGAAAGGCATCCGCATCGAGGGCCTCCTGCTCAATTCCCGGATGGTCCAGGGCGTCTTCGACGATGAAAACCCCGAAACCGTCTCCCGCTGGGCCTACCCCGACACCGGCAAATGGGACCCCGAGCGCAATACCCGCGAATTCCTCGCCGCCATGCCCGAGTGGCGCCGCCACGGCCTCCTCAGCTTCACCATCAACTTCCAGGGCGGCAGCCCCCAGGGCTACTCCAAGGCCCAACCCTGGATCAATACCGCCTTCCGCCCCGACGGATCCCTCAAACCCGCCTACCTCAACCGCATGAAGCGCATCCTCGACCGCGCTGACGAACTCGGCATGGCCCCCATCGTCGGCTACTTCTACTTCGGTCAGGACGAACACCTCCAGAATGACGACGCCGTCCGCAAGGCCACCGAAAACGCCACCCGCTGGCTCCTTGACCAGGACTACCGCCACGTCCTCGTCGAAATCACCAACGAATCCAACGTCGCCGCCTACGACCAGCCCCTCATGAAGCCTCCCCGCGTCCACGAACTCATCGACCTCGCCAAGTCCATCACCCGCAATGGCCGCCGCCTCCTCGTCAGCACCAGTTATGGCGGCCGCTTCATCCCCCTCCCCAACGTCGTCAAATCCGCCGACTTCCTCCTCATCCACGGCAACGGCGTCAAGGACCCCGCCTTTATCACCGAAATGGTCACCCGCACCCGCCAGGTCGAGGGCTTCCGCCCCATGCCCATCCTCTTCAACGAAGACGACCACTTCGACTTCGACAAACCCGTCAACAATTTCCTCAACGCCATCCGCGCCGGCGCCTCCTGGGGCTACTTCGACCCAGGCGCCAGCGACTATTCCGACGGTTACCAGTGTCCCCCAGTCCAGTGGGGCATCAATACTGAAAGGAAGAAACAGTTCTTCCAACTCGTCAAGGAGATCACTGGAGCCTGATGGTCATCAAACATGTCGCTGCCCGCGCCGAGTTCCCCGCCGGCAAGATGGGCAAGGTCCGCCTCGCCGCCGGAGAATTCCTCTACGCCGGCCTCAATTGCTTCGCTCCCGGGCAGGCCCACCACGCCCACACCCACCCCGATCAGGACAAACTCTACTACGTCATCGAAGGCCGCGGCGACGCCGTCCTCGGCGATGAAATCACCCCCGTCGAACCTGGAGACCTCGTCCTCGCCCCCGCCGGGGTCCCCCACGGCATGGCCAACACCGGCGATGTCCCTCTCGTCGTCCTCACCCTCTTCGCCCCGCCCCCAAAGGCAAAGTGAACCTTCCACGCACTTTCTTTGAGAATTTGTCCGCCCGCGCGGCACTATGTCATTCTGAGAGATTGTTTCGCCGGACGAGTGTGATACTATAAAAACTTTCACCAAGCCTGCGAACAGATAAACAGGAGAGCCATCATGGACGAGAAGGAAAAACAGAGGCTGTTGGGCGTCACGCTCGGCCAGATCGAGAAACAGTTCGGTAAAGGCGCTATCCAGCGCCTCGGCTCCCACGACGCCTCCGTCGCCGTCAGCGTCATCCCCACCGGCGCCGTCTCGCTCGACTTCGCCCTCGGCACCGGCGGCTTCCCCCGCGGCCGCATCGTCGAAATCTACGGCCCGGAATCCTCCGGCAAAACCACCCTCGCCCTCCAGGCCGTCGCCCAGGCTCAAAAGGCCGGCGGCATGGCCGCTTTCGTCGACGTCGAACACGCCCTCGATCCCGCCTACGCCCGCAAACTCGGCGTCGATGTCGACAACCTCCTCGTCTCCCAGCCCGATTACGCCGAACAGGCCCTCGAAATCGCCGCCGCTCTCATCAATTCCAACGCCATCGACATCCTGATCGTCGACTCCGTCGCCGCTCTCGTCCCCAAAGCCGAACTCGAAGGCGAAATGGGCGACAGTTTCGTCGGCGTTCACGCCCGGCTCATGTCCCAGGCCATGCGCAAACTCACCGGCATCGTCGCCCGCTCCAACACCTGTCTGATCTTCATCAACCAGATCCGCGAAAAGATCGGCGTCATGTTCGGCAGCCCCGAAACCACCACCGGCGGCCGCGCCCTCAAGTTCTACTCCTCCGTCCGCGTCGATATCCGCCGCATCGCCGCCATCAAGGACGGCGAAGCCGTCGTCGGCAACCGCACCAAGGTCAAAGTCGTCAAAAACAAACTCGCTCCCCCCTTCCGCGAAGCCGAATTCGACATCATGTACGGCGAAGGCATCAGCGCCAGCGGCGACCTCCTCGACCTCGCCGTCGCCCGGAACATCGTCGAAAAGAGCGGCTCCTGGTATAGCTACAACGGCGAACGGATCGGTCAGGGCCGCGAAAACGCCAAGCAGTTCCTCCGCGACCACGAGGACACCTTCAACCACCTCGATGCCAAGGTCCGCGAAGCCCTCGGCCTCGTCCGCGCGACGGCCCCGCCGGCCGAAGCCGCTCCGGAACCCGCCAAAGCCGCCGCGCGCGGACGTGCTTAAGCCCGTCTACCCGAGAAACTGCCGCAGATAGCGCGCACACTGCGCCATCCCGCGCTTGCGGTCCTCGAGCGAGCCTTCATAGGCCCGGTCTTCCATCTCCACGCAGACCGGGCCGCGGTAGCCCACCTGGTTCAGCGTCGAGAAGAACGCGCTCCAGTCCACCTCGCCCAGCCCCGGCAACTTCGGCGTGTGGAACTCCAGCGGATACGCCAGCAACCCCACTTCATCCAGCCGATCCCGGTCCAGCCGGGCATCCTTCGCATGCACGTGATGAAAACGCGTGTGGAACTCCCGGATCGCCTTCGGAATGTCCATCATCTGCCACACCAGGTGCGACGGATCAAAGTTCAGCCCGAAATTCTCGTTCGGAATGTCCTCGAACATCCGCCGCCACACCTTCGGCGACACCGCCAGATTCTTCCCGCCCGGCCATTCGTCCCGGCTGAACGACATCGGGCAGTTCTCAATGCCGATCTTCACGCCCTTGTCCGCGGCATACTGCACCAGCGGCCGGAATACCTCCAGAAACCGCGGCCAGTTCTCGTCGATCGTCTTCGCCGGATCGCGGCCCACAAACGTGTTCGCCACCCCGATTCCCAGCGCCGCCGAGGCATCCACCACCTTGTAAAAGTGGTCGATATAGACCTGCGCCTCCTCCGCGTCGGCTACCAGCGGATTCGGATAATAGCCCAGTCCGCTGATCGTCACGCCGGCCGCGGCCACCGTCTCCTTCACCTCGTTCACGTCATAGCTCGTCACGTCAATGTGCGTCACCCCCGCGTAGCGGCGCTCGCTCTTGCCGGGCGGCCAGCACATCACTTCCAGGCACTCATAGCCGGATTGCTTCGCGAGCGCCGCGGTTTCGGCGAGCGATAGCTCCGGCACAATGGCGGTTACGATTCCAAGTTGGATCATGGCCGTCAGTATCCCGCCGGGCTGGGGGCCGCGGCAACTCCCCCCAACGGCTCCAGTCCCAACCGCGCCCGCGCATCGTCCAGCATCTGCGCCGTCCGCGTCGCCCCGCAGCGCGTCACTCCCAGCGCCCGGACCCGCAACAACGCGTCCAGATCACGCACTCCCCCCGCCGCTTTCACCTGCACATGCGCCCCCGCGTGCTTGCGCATCAAAACCAGGTCCGCGTCCGTCGCCCCGCCGGTGCCATAGCCCGTCGACGTCTTCACCCAGTCCGCGTTCAACTCCGAACAGATCTCGCAAAGCCGGATCTTGTGATCGTCCGTCAGATAGCAGTTCTCGAAGATCACCTTCACCCTCTGCCCCGCTTCGTGCGTCGTCTCCACCACCGCGCGGATGTCCTCCCGGACCGCCGCCCACTCCCCGCTCAGCACCCGGCTGATATTCACCACCATGTCCAACTCTTCCCCGCCATCGGCCAGCGCCTGCTTCGTCTCCGCCACCTTCACCGCCGTCGTGTGCCCCCCGTGCGGGAATCCGATCGTCGTGGACGCGCGCACATCACTCCCGCGCAACGCTTCCGCGCACTTCTTCAGCGCGTAAGGCAGAATACACACGCTCGCCACGTCATAATGCCGCGCCAGCGCGATCCCCGCTTCGAGATCGGCCGCCGCCAGCGTCGGATTCAGCAGCGAATGATCGATCATCTTCGCCACGTCCAGATAACTGAAATCAAGGTTGTTCACGACGGAATCGTCTCCATGCGGTCAGGGTCAAAACGGATCAGCCGCTTCTCGAGATACGACTGCACGGCCAGCAGCGGCGGCTGAATCGAAATCGCCGCCAGCCCCACATCGCCCTTCGGCCGCTGGCGCGTCCGGCAGCAATCCAGAAAATTGCGGACATGATCGGCGGTGATGTCGCCGGGGAACTTCGTCACCTCCAGCGGCGCGCCCTTCTCCGCGGACTGGAACTCGTAGCGGTTCCGGTTCACGTAAAGCCGGCCCTTGTCGCCGTGGAACGTGACGCCATACTCGCCCCCCGCCGGCGACGACAGCGAGGCGAAATGCACCGAAAACTCGTCATACTCAAACAGCGCCGAGATCGTGTCCGGCGCCGTCCGCCCGTCCTGGTAGTAAAACACCCCCCCGCCGCTCATCGCCGTCCGCGGTCCCCGTTCGCCCATGAACATGTGCACCGTATCCAGCCAGTGATGGCCGAAATCCGTCATTTTCCCGCCGTTGAAGTCCAAAAAGGCGCGAAAATTGAGATACTGCGCCGGCGTCCAGTCCCGGTATTTCACCGGACCCAGAAACCGGACCCAGTCCAGGTTCGACGGCTGTACCGCCGGCGTCGTCGGCAGCGGCCGCGGTGCCCCGCTGTGCCACACACAATCAATGTGCGCCACCCGGCCCACCAACCCCGATTTCAGATACTTCTCCCGCGCCTCTTCATACACCTGCCCCGACCGCTGCTGCACCCCCACCTGGCACACCCGCCCGTAAACCCGCGCCGCCTTCACCATCTCCGCCGCCTCTTCGCGCAACCGGCACAGCGGCTTCTCCACGTAAACATCCTTCCCCGCCGCCATCGCGTCCACCGAGTGGTCCTTGTGCCAGTGGTCCGGCGATCCCACCAGCACCATGTCCACTTCCTTCATCTCCAGCAGCCTCTCGTGATGGACGAACGCCCGCGCCCCCGGCGCCTTCTGCTGCGCCGCGTCCGTCTTCACCGCGTACACATCACAAACCGCCCGGACATCCACCGCGCTGTCCCGCTGGAACAGCGTCATCACATACTGGCCCCGCCCGCCCGCGCCGATCAGCCCCAGTCCGATCCGCTCATTCGCCCCCAGCACGCGCGAGTACGACACCGCTGTCATCGCCGCCGCCCGCGCGGCAGTCCGCCGCGTCATCACGGCTCCAACTCCTTCACCGCGATGTTCCGGAACCGGTGGAACCCGCCCGGCGTCCACCGCGACTTCGGATTGTTCGGGTCGCTGCGATGCGCCTGCACCGCGATCATCCCCGACGTTGCCCCGTCAATCAGATGGTTCTCCGGCGACTGCCAGTTCACGATCTGCTCCCCGTTCAGCCACACCTGAATCAACGGCACATCCCCCGTGATCCGCGCCCGGATGTGGTTCCACTCGCCCTTCTTCCAGAACGTCTGCCACTGCCGCGCCTTCTCGTTGTCCGGCTTCACCCCCTTCAACCCTTCTCCGTAAATCCCGCCCACCGAGCCGCCTTCCAGGTAGTCGATCATCACCTGATACCCCTGCCCCTTCTCGTTCGACCGCAAAAACAGACCCCCGTCACACCCGAAATCCGGGTTGATCTCGATCGATACCTCGAAATTCCGGTACTGCTTGTCCGTCAGCAGAATCCCCCCGTTGCCCGGCTTGTCCTGCGTCACCATCAACACGCCATCCTTCACGCTCCACGCGCGCGTGTCGCCGTGGTGGTTCACCTCACTGATGTGCCACCCGGTCGTGTCCCGGCCGTTGAAGATCGGGGTGAACCCCCCGGGAATGCCCTGCGCGAACAGCGGCAGAGCCAGCAGTGAAAGAATAGCGAAGCGCATAAGTCTCCTTCAGTCGCTTCACATTGTATATGGTCAGGCGGGCACCGGGAACAGCCGCGAGGCGTTCAGCGCAAACCCCCGGCGGTTGTCGAATGGATCCACCTGCGCTTCCACCGCCACCACCGGCTGCACCGTCAAATGCCCGTAATCCTGATACACCCGGCTGAACAGCGAAACCTCCACGAAACCCGTCCAGTCCGCCAGGGTCAGGAATTTCATCGGCCCCGATGCCGTCGTGTGATGCCGGTCCGCCACGATCAGCCCGCAAACCCGGACCGTCTGCCCATACCAGCGCTGTTGTTCCCGCTCCAACTGCGCCGTGGACAGATACCGGTCCCAGGCGATCCGCGGCCCCGTCGCCGCCAGCGGGTGCAGCGATACCGGAAACCCCAGCACCTCCGTCTCCCAGCGGGCACACGCCTCCGGCGAAACCGCGAACGACTCCGGCAGATCCGGCGCGAATGCCGGCGCCCCCCGCCCCCGCTCCGCCACCGCCGCCAGCCTCTGCAACCGCCAGAACAACCGCCCCCGCGGCTCCCCAAACACGTCCAGCGCCCCCGCCTTCAACAGGTTCAGCCACTCCGCCCGCGATGGCTGCCCCAGCCGGAAGAAATCCCCCAGTTCGGCAAACGGCCGGTGCCGCAGAATCCGGTCCAGCGTCCCCTGCGTCAGCCCCCGGACCTGGTCCAAAGGCAGCCGGATCGCCCCCTCTTTCACCAGAAAACGCCGCGGGTCCGACAAATGCAGGCACGGCGGCAGAAATCGCGCTCCCGCCCGCAGCGCCTCCAGGACATAAAGCAGCGGGCGGTAAAATCCCCGGCGCGACGTCAGCACCGAAGCCAGAAACTCCACCGGGTACCGCGTCTTCAGCCACGCCCCCTGAAACGCCTCCACCGCGTAAGCCGCCGAGTGCGCCTTGTTGAACATATAACCCGCAAAATCGTGCAAAAGCCCCCAAACTGCCTCAATTTCGGCCTCCGTGCGCCCAAGTTGACGCGCGTGCTCACGGAAAGTCTCCCCCAACGCCTCGATCCGCGCCCGGTCCTTGTTCTTCACCAGCGCCCGCCGCAGCAGGTCCGCCATCCCCCACGGCATCCCCGCAAAGCCATTCGCCACCAGCAGAATGTGCTCCTCGAACGCCATCAGCCCGTACGTGTCCGCCAGCAGCGGTTCCAGCGACGGATGCGCGAACGAAGGCGGCTCCAGACCCTGATACCGCCGCGCAAACTCCCGCTTCTTCCCTTCATTCGCCGCCCCCGGACGGATAATCGACTCCACCGCCGTCAGGCAATCAATATCCCGGCAGTTCGTCATCACCAGCAGGCTCGTCATCGCCGGCGATTCAATGTGAAACACCCCCCGCGCCCGGCCCGAGGCGATCATCTCCCACGTCGGCGCGTCCGTCCAGTCCACCTGCTCCAGCGACGGGCGCGGCAGGCCCGCCTCTTCAATCGTGTCCAGCGTCTCCCGCAGCACCGTCAGCCCCGCCTGGCCCAGCAGGTCCAGCTTCAGCAGCCCCAGTTCCTCCACGTCGTCCATCGTGTAGTGCGTCGTCAGCAACCCCTTCGCGCTCTCGAACAGCGGTAGCCGGTCAGCCAGCGGACGCCCGCTGATCACCAGCCCGCAAGGATGCATCGCGAAATGCCGCGGAATCCCGTCAAACTGCCCCGCCAGGGCCAGCACCGTCCGGTATGGCTCCTCGTGCATCGGCAGATCCCGGCATTCCGGCATCGTCTCGAACGCCTCCCGCGCATCGCCCGTGTAATGCGGCAACCGCGCCGTGAACCGGCGCGCCTCCCGCTCCGGAATGCCATACACCTTCGCGATCTCCGCCACCGCCGAGCGCCCCTGAAACGTGTGCAGCGCCCCAATCATGGCGACGTGACCCTCGCCATAACGCTCAAACACGTGCTGGACCACCTCGTCGCGCCGGTCCCAGGGCAGGTCCAGGTCAATGTCCGCCAGTTTCGCGAACTGCATCCGCTCCCGGTTCAGAAACCGCTCGAAACAGAGGCCAAACCGGAACGGGCAGACATTCGAAATCCCAAGCAGGTAGCAAACCAGGCTCCCCGCCGCCGAACCGCGCGCCAGCGTCGCAATCCCCCGCCCGTTCGCCCACTCCACCAGATCGGCAAACACCAGAAAATACTCGGCATAACCGACCTCCTCGATCACAGCCATCTCCCGCGTCAGCCGTTCGCGGACTTCCGCCTTCGGCATGGCTCCATAACGCCGCCGGAGCCCGTCTTCGGTCTTCTGGCGCAGCAGCGCCAGCGGGTCCGCGCAGGGAAACGCCGGAAAATGGATGTCGCCGAGGTCGAAATCAAACTGGCAGCGCTCGGCAATGCGCAGCGAGTTCGCCAGCGCCTGCGGAAGCCCGCCAAAGTACCGCTCAAGCTCCTCGGGCGAGTGGAAGTGGTAGCGCCCCGGAGGCAGCTTGGCCGGGTGCGCCTGATTCAGCAGGGTCAGTGTCCGGATGCTCTGGAGGACGTCGAAGCGGAGGCGGTCGCCGGGCGCGAGGTAGTGGGTATCCGCGGCGGCGGTCAACGGAATCCGGTGGCGGCGCGCGAGATCGGCGAACAGGCGCGCGATCCGGAGGTCGTCGTCGTGATGGGGGGCGATCGACAGCGCCAGATTGCGCCCGTAAATCTCCCGGAGTTGGGTGACAAGCGGTTCGGCTGGCTGATTCCGCCGAAGCGCCTGAGCAACCGCCGAACGGGGTCCGGCCAGGCAGATCAGGCCGGCGGAATGTGCGGCAAACACCTCGATCGGGAGGCCATCCGGGTGCTCCACGCGGGCCGTCAGCAGGCGGCAGAGCTGGCGGTAACCCTCTGCGTTTTCAACGAGAAGGACGAGCGATGTCCCATCCGCGCAGGTGACTTCCGAACCGATGACGGGGTGGATGCCCGCGGCGCGGGCCTTCTTCCAGAACTCGATGGCTCCCGCGAGAGTGTCACGGTCGGTGAGCGCGGCGGCGGGGTAGTTGTGGCGGACGGCAGAGGCAACGAGAGCATCAATCGACAGCGTGCTGTCGAGCAGGGAGAACCACGAATGCAGATGGAGGGCGGCAGGCGGCATTAGTGTATATTATTACACTACTGCCGCCGCCGGGTTACTTCGCGGGCATGCGCGCGGACTGGTGGCCGACCAGTTGCCAGTCGTTGCCGTTCTTGCGGAAGACGTGAAGGAAGGCGAGGACCATCTCCTGCTTTGAACCATCGGCCGCCTTGGTCTGGAAGAACGCCCGGCAGAAGGCCATGGCCGTGTTCGCATCGAGCATTTTGACGCGGATGGACTCGTAGTTGATCTGGTAGTACTCGGCTTTTCCAGTCTTGAGCGCGTCGATGTATGACTTCTTGGTATCGACGAGGCCGTTCGAATGGGAGTAGATCAGGTCGTTGGCGAGAACCTTCTCGAGGACCGGGTAATTCTTGCCGGTCACGCCGGAGGCCCAGGCGCGTTCGGCGGTTTCGATGGATTTCTCGTCGGCGAGAGCAAGGCCCGCGGCGAGCGTCAGGACGAGGAAAATGCGGCTGAGCATGGCGCTATTGTACCTTCACAATGCCGCGGTAGGGGACATTGATGTCGAGTTTGCCCTTCCAGACCGGAACAGGCCGGCCGAGAGCCCAGTGGATGCCATTGATCGTGAGCCGTTGCATGGCTTCGAGGGAGAAATCCTCGGGATGACCGAGCGTCGTAAAGAAGACTCGGCCTTTGTGGGGGTTGATCCAGGTCCAGGCGACGGGATTGGGGTTGGCGGGTCTGCTCGGTTCGCGGGCGGTGCCCATCAGCAACACCTGGGCATCGGCGGCGGGCCATTTGGGTTCCACTCGATAGAGCCAGCTACGGACATGGAATTCGCGGTCCACACCGGTCAGAATCGGGTGCTCGGAGGCGGCTTTGACGTCGGTGGTGGATTTGTGGCCGTAGTGGGTGTGACCGTCGGCCCCCCAGCCGGGAGGCGCGCCGAACGCTTCGGACGCCCAGCCGTTCCAGGCAATGAGGGGGTGGTCCTTCGGGTAGTTGAACGAGTGAGTCGAGGTGCGGAAGCCCACAAGGGGCTTGCCGGATTTGACGTAAGCGTCGATGTGGGCCAACTGTTCGGCGGGAAGTTGACGCCACCGGAGATAGAAAACCGCGAGATCGGCGGTTTTGAGCGCATCGAGGCCGGGGATATCGGTTTCCCCGTTCTGGTCGGGGGCGGATTTCAGAATGGTGCAGCGGAGGCCGTAGTCCTTCTCGAGGGCGGCGGCGATCAGGGGCAGAGTTTGTTCGCCCGAATATTCGTGGTCACCGAGGACGAAAACGACATGCGGTTTCGGCTGGGCGAAGGCGGCGGCCGCCAGGAGAAAGAAGGCGAGAATCGGCTTCATGGCAGTTACGGTATCAGAGATCACTGCAGCGGCGCGGCCCACTGCAGAAACGCTGTAGCGTCTCTCTTCGTGGCCGCGAGCGCCGGCAGGTGGATGTAATACATGTGGCCCGCTTCGTATTCGTGAATGCGGATATTGGCTTTCACCTCGGGGGCGAGGCCCATGTGGTCGAGCGTGTAATAGGCCGCGAAGTACGGGGTGGCCATGTCATAGAAGCCGGCGCCGAGATAGACCTTCATGTGGGGGTTGCGGGCGAAGGCGGCTCGAAGAGCGTCGGAGACATTGACATACTCGCCTTCGGAATTGGAGTTCCAGCGCTGGATGCCCCCGCCGAGGATGTGGTACTCAACATCGGATTCATAGCCAAGTTCGGCACGCACATAGTGATTGAAGGCCGCGGTATAGGGGGGCCGGATAGCCGACATCGAGGGGTCGAACTCGTAGGTGGCGGCGAGCGAACGGGGGCCGGGTCCGGTGAGGCGCGAATCGAGGCGGCCCACGAGCAGGTTGCGGTCGCGCAGCAGCGCCCGGTTGAAGTAGGGCAGGGAGATGCGAAGTTCGCCCTGGTCCACGAATTTGGCATCAAGGCCGGTGTACGCGGCGAGTTGGGCCGCGGTGGACTGGCGTTCGGCGGGAGTGAGGGCATCCCCTTTCGCCAGCGCTTCGGAATAGGGACCAAGCGCCCACTTTTCGACTTCCTTGAGAAGGTCTCGCAGGGGCCGGCGCTGGAGGTTGGCGGGAAGGCGTTTGTGGTAGTGGGCCGTGGCCGTGTACGTAGGAAGGATCAGAGGATAGGGGAGGTCATTTCCAGAGGTGAAGCGGGCCGTCTGGAAGTTCAGGATCGTCGAGACCAGCGCAATGCCGTTGAAGGCGATCCCTCTGTCAATGAGGTGGCCGGCAAGCCCGGCGGCGCGGGTGGTCCCATAACTTTCGCCCACAAGGAAGAGAGGAGACAGCCAGCGCTTGTGGCGCGTCAGATACAGGCGGATGAACTCGCCGACGCTCTGAATATCGCCATTGCGGGAGGTGAATTTGGCAAGGAGGTCGGGTTTGACAGCCCGGGAATAGCCCGTACCCACGGGGTCGATGAACACAATGTCAGTTTCGTCCAGCCAGGTCTCTTCATTCGGGACGAGCTGGTAAGGGGCGGCGGGAAGTGCCCCGTCATCAAGCATTTTGGCGCGTTTGGGGCCGAGAGCGCCGAGATGGAGCCAGACCGACGACGAGCCCGGGCCGCCATTGAAGCTGAACATGAGGCGGCGTTTGGCGGGGTCCGTGACGCCATCGAGGGTGTAGGCCATGTAGAAGATATGAGCTTCGGTGACGCCCTCGGCATTGCGAATCGGCATCAGGCCCGTGGTCGTGGTGTACTTGAGTGTGCGCCCCTTGAGGGTGATCTCGTGCTGGCGGACGACGGGGGTTTCGTCAGGGGTCTTGGGGGCGGGAGCCTGGTTCTGTTGGGCGAGAAGGGGGAGTGCGCAGAGAGCAAGGAAGCAGCGAAGCATACAGGCCATTGTAGGTGAAGGCGCGAGCGTCCAGACAGGCGTTTCGGGGCGGAGCGACAGGAAGCATTCCTCCCAATCCCCGTTGGGGGCAGGAGGCGCCCACAGCGCCGGAGTCCGGCAGACATGGAGGCTGGCGCAGAGGGACGGGCTCTCCACCTGCCTGCTGTGTGTGCCCGGCCGGCGCCGGCCGGGCGGCGAAGGGCAGGGGCTCACTTCGGGTGTCGAGCCGAGCCCCCACTCTCCGTAACGGGGATTAATGATGTAGCGCTCCGAAGCCCCAAAAGGTTACATCGGAACTTTTCCCTTGCATCTCTTCGCCTTTTGTTCTATTCTGGTATCGAAGAAAGGGCGAAACGGCTGCCATGCCTCTTCCCGAATCCCTCCATATCGGCCCCGCTCTCGCAGCGGTTTCTTCCACCGTCACTCCCCGCGGCGCCCACGCGCTCGACCCCCTCGTCGCCTTCGCCAGCCTCGCGGAGATCGCGTCCACTTTCCACCAACCACTTAAACCTGAAATCGCAGCCCTCTACGCCCGCAAAGCAGCCGCCAACCCCCGCCTCCTCTTCACCGCCCTCCTCGGCCGCCGCTTCACCCACGACCGCCTCCTCGACCCCGCCGCCATCGCCGCCTGGAAAGCCGGTCTCCTTCCCCTGCTCCGCGCCCGGCGTCTCGGCGCCCTGATCCTTCAGTTCCCCTGGGCCTTTCGTTTCACCACCGAAAACCGCGCCTTCCTCATCGAACTCCGCCGAGCCTTCCGCGAATTCCCTCTCGCCGCCGAATTCCGCCATGATAGCTGGCTCGGCGAAGAAGCGCGCGGCACCTTGATCGACTACCACCTCGCCTTCGTCAATGTCGATCAGCCCCAATCCTTCCGCGCCACGCCCCCAACCGCCCTGTTGACCTCCGGCCTCGCCGTGGTCCGCCTCCATGGCCGCTCCGGGCCCGCCGCCCGCCACTACCTCTACTCCCTCGACGAACTCGAAGACTGGCTCCCCCGCATTCGCCGCCTCGCCGGCCACGCCTCCCGGACCCTCGTCGTCACCGCCAATCCCGGCCCCGACCAGGCCCTCGTCAACGCCCTCCAACTCCAGGAAATGCTCGGCGCCGCCCCCCTACTGGCCCCCGCCCCGCTCATCCGCCGCTACCCGGCCGAACTCGCCGCCTTTCGCGCCAATCGCCCCGTTCAAACCACCTTCCTGCGGGACGACCTGCCCACCCGCGCGGTCGCCTGAAGCCACCCCGTCCCGCTCCAGCCTCAGCGTCACCGTCCCGATGTAAAACGGCAACTGAATCCGGATCTGCACCGGCAGCCTCCGGTCATCGTCCGTCAGCCATACAAACAGCCGCCCCTTGCGCCGGTACAGCACATCGTTGAACAGAAACGCCTCGTACTTGATCGTGCTGAACTCCCCCAATGGCACTTTCACCTTCTCCCGCGCCAGCGACTCCACCCGCGCCGACACCATCTTCTTCCCGTCCGAAACCGGCAACTGCAAACGCGTCCCCGGCGCCGGCAGCAGTTCCCGCAACCTCTGCAGCGCCCCGGTCACCTCGTGAACGCATTCCGGCGTGTCCATTTCATTTCGCCGGACCACCTCGTTCTTGTGCACATCCCGTTCGATGTAGCTCACCTTCCGCCCGCCACGATCGTACGTCACCTGCGTCACCCGGTGCCGCCGCCCCTCCTGCGCGTCCAGATTCAGCGTCAACGCGCACCACCCCGGGTCGAACGTCGCCCGGTACACATCGTCCACCTTGTACAACTTCCCCACCAAACCCAACGTTTTCAACGTCATGTCGCTCTGGCGCGGCCCCGCCCAGTGCAACTCCACCTCCCCCGCGCGCGCAAATCGCCAGTCCGCCCCGTACAATAGCCTCTCCTCCTGCGCCAGCAGCGGCATTCCGCCCATCAGCAGTGCCGCCGCCAGTCCAAGGACGATTCGCATCGCTCCAGTCTGCCAAAGCCATCCCTTGCCCTGCAATCGGGATACAATCCGGCTATGCTTCGCTGGACCCTCGCCCTCCTGCCCCTCCTCGCCTTCGCCCAGAATGTGGTGGACGTCCGCCCCTCCCCCCAGCAAATCGCCTGGCAACAACTCGAATTCGGCGTCCTGATCCACTTCGGCACCAATACCTTCCTCGACCGCGAATGGGGCGACGGCACGGCCTCCCCCGATGTCTTCAATCCCACCGCGCTCGACGCCGAACAGTGGGTCACCGCCGCCAAAGCCGCCGGCGCACGCTATCTGATCATGGTCGCGAAACATCATGACGGGTTCTGTCTCTGGCCCTCGCGCCACACCAAATACACCGTGGCCGCCAGTCCGTACAAGAAAGACGTGCTCCGTCAGGTTTCGGATGCATGCCAGAAACATGGCCTCCAGTTCGGCGTCTACCTCTCCCCCTGGGATCGCAACGCCCCCGCCTACAGCGACAACAAAGCCTACGACGACTACTACACCCGTCAAATCACCGAACTCGCCTCCCGCTACGGCCCCATCACCGAATTCTGGCTCGACGGCGCCGGCTCCGAGGGCCATGTCTACGACTTCCGCCGCTACATCCGCCAACTCCGCACCTACCAGCCCAACGCCCTCATCTTCGCCTCCCTCGACCTCCTCCCTCACGCCGACATCCGCTGGGTCGGCAACGAAGCCGGCTATGCCCCCGAGGAAAACTGGAACGTCATCGACGGCTACGAAGTCCTCCGCTGGCGCCCCGCCGAAGCCGATACCCCCCTCCGCAAAGGCCACTGGTTCTGGCACCCTAACGCCGAATCCCGCCTCAAATCCCTCGATGAACTCAAGGACATGTACCACAAGACCGCCGGCCGCGGCGCCCAACTCGTCCTCGGCCTCGCCCCCGACAACCGCGGCCTGATGCCCGAAGTCGATGTCGCCCGCCTCGCCGAATTCGGCGCCTGGATCCGTAACACCTACCAGAAACCCGTCAACCCCCAGGGCGGCCAGGTCACCGACGGCGACCCCGAAACCTGGTTCGAGGGCAACCCCGTCCTCCAACTCAAGCCCGGCGCCCGCTTCGACCGCGCCGTCATCCAGGAATACCTCGCCGAGGGCCAGCGCGTCCGCCGCTACCGCATCGAAGCCCGCCAGAACGGCCAGTGGAAAACCATCGCCCGGGGCTCCACCATCGGCCACAAGAAGATCGACCTCTTCGACCCCATCACCGCCGACGCCGTCCGCCTTATCATCGAAGCCCAACTCGCCCCGCCCCGCATCGCCGAATTCAACGTCTACCTGGAACCATAGCGGCCCCCGCGCCGCGCCGCGCCAGTCCCCGCGCCAGAGGCCCCGCCGCTACCAACGCCACCGCCGAAAGCACCACCACCACAATTGCCTCCCACCCAATCCCCTCCGCTCCCATTACCACCGCCGAGGTGATTGCCGATACTACCCCGTAACTGGCGAGCAGAATCCGGCCACGCCGGCCCGCCCCCTGCGAACTCCGCCGCAGTTCACGCAGCACCCGCCGGTCGAACTCCGGCGGCAGGCTCGGCGCCGGTCCGGCCAGCGAACGCCGCAACACAGCGTCCATCCCGCTCTCGCGAGGTTCCATCTCAGTCACAGTTGTACCCTTTCTCCGTCATCATCGCCTGCAGAAGCTGACGTGCCCGGTGCAGGTACGACTTTGCCGTGTTCGCCGGAACTCCCAGCAGCGCCGCCACCTCCCCCACGCTCGCGTCCAGCCAGTAGTACAGCCGCAATGCCGACTGGTACACCTCCGGCAGGCCCTCCATGCACTCGGCCAGCGCCCGGTCCCGCTGAGCCACCTCCGCCTGCCGCTCCGGCCCGGGTCCCGGCGCCACCGCGCGCCCGAGTGCCGTCTCGTCCGCGTGCGGACTCCGGAACCGGACCCGCTCCTTCAGGTTCACCGCCCGGTTGAACGCGATCCGGTATACCCAGGACCCGAATTCGGCCTCGCCACGAAACGTCTCCAACGCGTGGTGTACCTTCACGAACGTCTCCTGCGTCACATCTTCCGCCTCCGGGACAAACTCCCGCCCCAGAATCGAAACCGCGAGCCGGAACACGTTCCCGCTGTGCCGGCGAACCAGTTCAGCAAATGCCTCCTGGTCGCCTGCCCGCGTCCGCGCAACAAGCTGAGCATCGCTTTCCACCTCGTTAACGCCGGGTCTCGCCCTTCATGAAGTGGAACGCCATCAAGCCCACTCCCAGAAATGCAAATGGCAGAGGCGCAATCCACATCGACGACGACGCCACCGGCAGGATCGACCGCAGCGCGATCATCGCGCCCGCCGAAAGACAGAACAGCACGACCCCCAAAATCGGGACCACCAGTTCGCCGGATGGATCGTGCCGCTGTTCCGGATCGAAGGGCAACTCCGGCAGCGGAATCCCTTTCTCCATCGCCGCCATCCGCTCCCGGTGAATGATCTCCATCCTGTGCTGCCGGCTCTTGTTTCTCAGATGCAGGTACGCAACGATGCCGCCCGTCAGCGCCAGCACCACCATCCCATCGCCAATCGTATGATTCATTCCTCTTTCACCTCACCTCTAGGACAGGGCCACCCCGCCCCCGGTTGCATCCCTCCATAATGGACTGCCCTGAAACTACCGGAACCCGGGGACAAGATGCGCAACCCCCCCTCCCCCAGCCCGAAAACCGCCGGCATCCCCCACAACCTGTCCAACTATGGATAGAATAGAAACGGATTTAAGACTCCTATGCCCCAAGCACAATCTGACATCGGCCTTATCGGGCTGGCCGTCATGGGCCAGAACCTCGCTCTGAACATCGCCGACCACGGCTTCCAGATCTCGGTCTACAACCGCACCACCGCCACGATGGAGAAGTTCGTGGCCGAAAACCCCTCCACGCCCGGCGGGTTGGTCGGTTGCGCCACCCTCGAAGAGTTCGTGCAGTCGCTCAAACGGCCCCGCCGCTTCATCATCCTCGTCAAGGCCGGCAAGCCCACTGACGCGGTCATCGAGCAGATCGCCCCCCTCCTCGAACAGGGCGACATCATCATCGATGGCGGCAATGCCAACTGGAACGACACCATCCGCCGTGAACGCGAACTCAAGGCCAGGAGCCTTCGCTTCATCGGCTCCGGCGTCTCCGGCGGCGAAGAAGGCGCCCGTTTCGGCCCCGCCATGATGCCCGGCGGCGATCCCGAAGCCTACAAAGAGATCGAAGCCATCTGGAATGCCGTCGCCGCCAAGGTCGATGCCGATACCGGCAAACCCCTCACCGGCGCCGAACCCGGCAAGCCCATCGTCGGCGGCGTCCCCTGCTCCACCTACATCGGACCCGATGGCGCTGGCCACTACGTCAAAATGGTCCACAACGGCATCGAGTACGGCGACATGCAGATGATCTGCGAAGCCTACTGGCTCATGAAGAACCTCCTCGGCATGTCCACCCCCGAATGTGGCAAAGTCTTCGAGGAATGGAACAAGGGCCTGCTCGACAGCTTCCTTATCGAAATCACCGCCGACATCCTCCAGCAGCTCGACCCCGTCACCGGCAACCCCATCGTCGACATGATCCTCGATACCGCCGGCCAGAAGGGCACCGGCAAGTGGACCAGCGTCTCCGCCCTCGACATGGGCATCCCCGCCCCCACCGTCGCCGAAGCCGTCTTCGCCCGCTGCCTGTCGGCCATCAAGGACGAACGCGTCGCCGCCTCCAACCTGCTCACCGGCCCCACCCCGGCGTTCTCTGGCGACAAACAGGCCTTCATCCAGGCCATCCACGACGCCCTCTATTGCTCCAAGATCTGCTCCTACGCCCAGGGCTTCCAGCTCATGCGCGAGGCCCAGAAGGAGTACAACTGGACCCTCAACTTCGGCGAAATCTCCATGATCTGGCGTGGCGGCTGCATCATCCGCGCCCGCTTCCTCCAGAAAATCAAGGAAGCCTTCGACCGCAACGGCTCCCTTGCCAACCTCCTCCTCGACCCCTACTTCAAGGGCGAAATCGACCGCTCCCAGTCCAACTGGCGCCTCGTCGTCGCCGAAGCCGCCAAAAACGGCATCGCCGCCCCGGCCTTCTTCTCTGCCCTCGCCTACTACGACGGCTACCGCAGCGAACGCCTCCCCGCCAACCTCCTCCAGGGCCAGCGCGATTTCTTCGGCGCCCACACCTACGAACGCACCGACCAGCCCCGAGGCAAGTTCTTCCACATCGACTGGCCCGAACCCGGCCGGCCGCAACTCGACATGTAAAAACCCCTATGAACCCTCAGCAAAGCCGCCCCCCGGGGCGGCTTTGCTGTCTTTTCAGACCCCTCACCGCCGCCGCAGCGACACCCCGAACACCCGCAACCGCCCCGCAATCTTGTTGTCGAACTTCTGTGACGCCTCCCGCACCAGCCCCACCTCCACCCATCGCGTCCCCGCCGGCGCTGCAAACTCCACTTCCTCCCGTCGCCGCGCCCCGCTCCCCCGCCACATCGTCGTCTCCGCCAGCGTTCTGGCGCAAGTAGATCGGAAGAGCACACGTCTGAACTCCAGTCACTGACCAATCTC
>ERZ761609.469-NODE-469-length-47150-cov-70.318208_pt1 | contig 47150 bp, 35 predicted proteins | sample MGYA00511163_ERZ761609 | MGnify/ENA primary metagenome ERZ761609 (study PRJEB28899, sample SAMN02445070) | bioreactor sludge metagenome | biome: EBPR sludge | place: Australia: Brisbane, Thorneside Wastewater Treatment Plant | collected 2011-12-16 ... | reverse complement strand
GATAAAAAAACTCCTGCCGCATCCATTGAGTCTCCCGCATAAACCGGAACCAGGAATTATAAACTAAATTTTTCGCGGGGACTCAATGGGATTTAAAGGGATAAAAAAAACTTCTCACATTTTTACACAATGAGAAGTTTTTATATACGTAAAGATAGGAATGTTATTTTATTTCAAAGACTCTGTCAAGTCTTGCGATCTTCATAAGTTCTTCAACATTTTTATTTACATTTATCAGCATCAGTTTTCTGTTTTTATCCCTTTCGATTCTTTCTGAAAAAAGAAGAACGGATAATCCAGAACTGTCGCATTTTGTAACGTCTTTAAGATCTATTATGAACTGATTAGTAATTTCCTTTTGAAGAAACACAAGTTCAGTCTTCAGCTGAGCCGCTATACTCTGATCAAGCGATTTAGCTTCCAGCTTGAATATTGTTTTGTCCTCCTGTTTGTCTATTTCGAATTTCATTTTGCGTTTTCCTTTGGTTTAGCCGGCGCAGATTCTTTCGGTAATAAGATCTTTCTGCTTAATTTTAATTTTCCGGAATCATCAATTCCAAGCAGTTTCACCTGTACCTTCTGTCCGAATTTTAAAACGTCCTCTACTTTGAGGACTCTCTTGTTGTCAATTTCGGAAATGTGAAGAAGTCCTTCTTTACCCGGTAGTATTTCTACAAACGCTCCGAAATCTTTTATGCCTTTTACGGTGCCGTCATATATCTTTCCTATTTCAGGAACTTCCGTAAGTCCTGCTATCATTTTTCTTGCGATCTCCGCCTGCGTATGATCCACAGCAGCGATCGTTACTTTACCTTCATCATCAATATCAATTTCGGCTCCGGATTCTGCAATAATGCTTCTGATAGTCTTTCCTCCCGGTCCGATTACAGCACCTATCATTTCTCTCGGAACTGTCATAGAATAAAGATGCGGCGCGTATCTGGAAATGGATTCTCTTGCTGTAGTCAGCGTACCGCTCATCACATTCAGTATGTGAAGTCTTCCTTCTTTCGCCTGTTCAAGAGCTCTCTCCATTACTTCAAAAGAAATTCCTCTGATCTTAATATCCATCTGAATTGCCGTAATGCCGTCGGCTGTTCCTGCAACTTTAAAATCCATATCTCCGAAGTGATCCTCGTCACCGAGTATATCGGAAAGTATTGCAACTTTATCATTTTCCTTAATAAGTCCCATTGCAATTCCGGCAACCGGTTTTTTTAATTTCACGCCGGCATCCATTAAAGCCAGCGAACCTGCGCAGACTGTTGCCATTGAAGATGAACCGTTTGATTCCAGTATATCCGAAACTATTCTTATAGAATAAGGAAATTCCTCTTCACCAGGCAGTAAATTTTTAAGCGCTCTTTCTGCAAGATTTCCGTGACCGATCTCTCTTCTTCCCGGACCCGGTCTTCCTCCTACTTCACCAGTGCTGAATGGCGGAAAGTTATAATGCAGCATAAATCTTTTGGTTGTCATTTCTTTCAAACCCTCTATCATCTGTTCGTCTCTTTTTGTGCCGAGAGTAACAGTCGTAAGACTCTGCGTCTGACCTCTTGTAAAAAGCGCTGAACCGTGTGTCCTCGGCAAAATTCCGACTTCACATGTAATGTTCCTTATATCCTTAAGTCCTCTTCCGTCAAGTCTTTTACTTCCGTCGAGCACCATTGCTCTGAGTATATCATACTGTATATCATGAATAATATTTCCGATCTTCTTTTCCTGCTCAGGATATTTTTCAATTAAAGCGTTTACGGCTTTATCAAAGATCTCTCTGTTTTTAAAACTTCTTTCCTCTTTGGTTAATATAGTATGAGTAACGGTTTTAATATCTTCTGCGCAAAGCGCTGTTACTTCCGCAGTAATTTCAGAATCATCTTCTTCCGGAAGTAGCTCTCTTTTGGCTTTTCCGCATTCGGCTGCAAACTCAAGCTGAAACCCGCAAAGCTGTGCAATAAATTTATGTCCGAATTTGATCGCTTCTATAATTTCAGATTCAGAAATCTCTTTGGCTTCACCTTCCACCATCATTATCGAATCCACCGTCCCTGCGATGGTGATATCAAAATCACCTTCTTCGATCTGTCTGTGAGTTGGGTTTAAAATGAACTCGCCATTGATGCGCGTTACTCTTACTTCAGAGATCGGAGTGTCAAAAGGAATGTCGGAAATCAGCAATGCAGCTGAACCGCCGGTTGCCGCTATTACATCTGCGTCATATTCTCCGTCTGAAGAATACACCGAACATAAAAGCTGAACTTCATTAAAAAAACCTTCCGGAAACATCGGTCTGATCGGCCTGTCTATAAGTCTTGAGGAAAGAATTTCCTTCTCTGTCGGTCTTCCTTCTCTTTTAAAAAATCCGCCCGGGATCTTTCCGGCAGAAGCAGTCTTTTCCCTGTAATCAACTGTCAACGGGAAAAAATCCTGACCTGGTTTTGCAGTGTCTGCAGCTGTAACAGTGCAGAGCACATAATTATCATCAACTGAAATCCATACAGCTCCGTTTGCCTGTTTCGCAAGCTTTCCCGACTCAAGTGTTAATTTTCTTCCGCCTATTTCTATGCTCTTTGTAATTGTCATTTATTCAATCTATTATTTTCTAATCTCTAATTCTTTTATGATGGCTCTGTATCTCTGAACATCTTTGTTCTCCAGATATCTTAAAAGTTTTCTTCTCTTTCCGACCATCTTAAGCAATCCTCTTCTTGAGTGATTGTCTTTTTTATATTTGCTGAAATGATCCGCTGACAGTTCATTGATTCTCTTAGTGAGAATTGCAACCTGAACTTCAGTCTTTCCGGAATCCTTATCGGAACTTCCGAATTTTGCTACAATCTCCTGTTTCGTTTCTTTTGATAAAGGCATTTCTGTTTATTTGATTTTTTATTAATTAATTTTTAATCTTGAAAAAATTTCTTCTGTTTTTAATTTATCATTCGCCATCTGAACTTTTAACTCATTCACGCTGTCAAATTTCATTTCTTTCCGTAAATACTCTGTAAACTTTATCTTAATTTTATTTCCGTATATTTCCCTGTCAAACTCAAAAAGGTTAACTTCTATCTTGATAGATTCATCATCAGTTACGGTCGGGTTTTTGCCAATGCTCAGCATTCCGAAATATTCATTGCCGTCCGTTTCAGCAGTGACAGCATACACACCGATCGCAGGGATCAGTTTAAATTCGCTGTCCGGCTGTATGTTTGCCGTAGGATATCCAAGCTCTCTTCCTAATTTTTTTCCTTCGACGACTGTACCTGTCAAAGTATATTCTCTACCTAGAAGCGCAGCGGCTTTTATAGTCTCGCCGGATTCGAGTAAATGTCTTACCGCAGTGCTGCTCACATGCTGTCCTTCAGGTTTATACTCTTCCACTTTATCAATATTAAAATCATATTCTTTTGAAAGTACTGTCAGAGTATCGAAATTACCTTCCCTGTTCTTCCCGAACATATGATCATAACCTAGAATCAGATCACTCATACCGATTTTTTTGATGAGATAATTTACATAAAATTCCTCAGCTTTTGTTTCTGAAAATTCTTTTGTAAAATTGATCACATAAGTTATATCAATACCGAGATCTCTGAATATCTCAAGCTTTTCATCAAGAGTGGTAAGTATCTTAATATCTTTTCCGCGGTTTTTTAAAACTATCTGCGGATGCGGCTCAAATGTGATAAGAACGCTTCGGTAATTTTTTGAAGTCTTTACTGAATTAATTTTATCTATGATCTTCCTGTGTCCGAGATGTACACCGTCAAAAGTACCGACTGTTAAAGCAGTCTTCCGGTCAAAACTAAAATCATTTATATCCTTTATGATCTTCAAAGCCGAACAGACAAATGATTATTTAACATTATAAAGATAAGAACAGAAGATAAATTCAGCATAGGAATTAATAATTTAACCTAAAGCTTCAACAGCTTCTTTCAGCTTGTCAAATTTAACCTGAACTCCGGGGTTTTCGGTGATCTCCATATATGTGATTTCACCTTCTTTGTTTATCAGCACTACTGCTCTCTTTGCTGTTTCTTTTTGCTCGTGAGCAAAAACATCATGCACAAGTCCTAATTTTTTTATAACTTCTCTGTTAAAATCCGAAAGCAACGGATATTTAATTCCTTTAGTTTTTGCAAATTCCTTTTGTACAAAGGTACCGTCTGTGCTAATTCCTAACACTTCAAGATCTTTTGATGCAAAATCACCGAGTGAATCGGAGATAGTGCAGTTCTGTTCTGAGCAGACTCCCGTAAATGCCATAGGGAAAAATACGAGAAGTACGTTTTTCTTTCCTTTGAAATCGCTTATGGAATATTTTTTAACTTCGTCTGAATGAGAGAATGAATTCAATGAAAATTCCGGGATCATATCCCCTGTTTTTATAGTCATATATTAATTTAATATTGTTTTTTACCGGTTTTAAGAATTGAGAAGATAAGTATTTGAGTTTTTATTAACAATCCGAATTTATTTTCCGGAGGCATATGTGATTTCGAAGAGCTAATCTTCCGGTTAAATTATATTGAAGAATATCATCAAATTTCCATATCTATTTTTTTTTGAAAAACACTGATAAAAAGATTACACGGATTTTTCAGAACTTAAATCCGTAACCCGTAACTTGTAATTGTCAGAATCACGAATTGAACGGATTAAAGGATTACACGGATTTTTCAGAACTTAAATCCGTAACCCGTAACTCGTAATTGTCAGAATCACGGATTGAACGGATTAAAGGTTTACACGGATTTTTCAGAACTTAATTCCGTAATTCGTAACTCGTAATTGTCAGAATCACGGATTGAACGGATTAAAGGATTACACAGATTTTTCATAAATTAAATTTGTAATTTGAAATTATTAAACCGCCTTGGAGAAAGTATAATATAGTAGAAACAGTAATCAGCAACAGATTTTTCATAAATTAAATTTGTAATTTGAAATTATTAAACCGCCTTGGAGAAAGTATAATATAGTAGAAACAGTAATCAGCAATGGTTATATTGCTGACAAAAGTTTTTAATGCATCAGATTTTAATCTTTTCAAAAAAAATAAAATTGTTTTGAAATTTATGTTTGAACCTGCAATGACAGAATACTGTTGCAGTCTGCATTGACAAATCATTTCGCTGTCGTAAAACAAATTCAAACAACTTAAGTGAAAGAATTAATAAGAATCTTCGGTCCATTGATCGCCATTATAATTTTCTTAAACGTATATCACGAATCATCCGAAGGAATGCTGAGCGTAGGAAACTATCCCGTGTGGATGAAAGACGCTTCAGGTAACAGAACAGATCAGACTTCAGGTATGACTTATGCCGGCTCTGAAAACGGATATAAAACTTTTATAGCGTGTGATGATATCGGAAAGATTAACCGTATCCGCGTAAATGAAAATACAAATCCTCCGGAACTCGAGATCACTGAAATTAAATATTCGGCGGAAGTGCAGACTCTCTTTGATAAATTTAAGAAAACCGATATGGAAGATATTTATTATGATAAGGAAAACAGTAAAATTTACTTAGCGATCGAGGGACATGAATACAGCTCCTACGATCCTGAAATATATAAGAAGAAGGAAGGCGTTTACGAACTGACATACAATAAAGACATTCTTACATTTGATTCGCTGCTGACTATCAGACGGCTTAAATTACCCGAAGAGGTATATAAAAACACTTATGATAATATCAGCTTCGAAGGAATAGCACTCACTGAAAATTATTTATTTCTCGGTCTTGAAAATCTTCAGGACTCTGTGAATATTTTTACTGACAGCACTCTGATCTATATTATAGACCGGAAGTCAAAGGAATTAGTAAAGACAGTTAATACCCGCAATGAAAAGATCAGCACAATCTGCGGTTTGTATGCAGTCGATGATTATAATCTGATCGGAGTGGACAGAAATGCAAGAAGAATGTTTTATATAACTTTTGATAAAGAATTTAATATCATAAACACTGATCTCGAAGAAATGGATCTTATGATACCCGGTCACAAAGACATAAATAAAGTACTTGGCATTGCAGTAGAGTCGGTTACCATGGATGAAGACGGGAATGTTTACTGCGCTACTGATCCGTGGAAAGATTTTTATAAACCTGATCTTACCGAAAGAAAAAAGCTTTCACAGGATGAACTGAATAACTTCTTTGAAAACGTTCCGATTATGTATAAGTTTAAAAAGGTGATAAAGAAATGAAGCATTACAGAAAAGAGCTCTGGTTTGAAACCGGTAAAAGAAGGGAGCTGATAAATATCACATCTGAAATTCAGCAATGCCTGACGGAAAGCGGAATAAAGGAAGGTCTGCTTCTCTGCAACGCAATGCACATCACATCAAGCATCTTCATAAATGACGATGAATCCGGACTGCATCAGGATATTGAAAAATGGCTGGAAGGACTTGCTCCCGAAAAGCCGCATTCGCAGTATCTTCATAATTCGTTTGAAGATAATGCCGACGCTCATTTAAAAAGAACGATCATGGGCAGAGAAGCCGTCGTGGCAGTTACAAACGGGAGACTTGATTTCGGACCTTGGGAACAAATATTCTACGGCGAGTTTGACGGGAAAAGGAAAAAGAGAGTTCTCGTAAAGATCATAGGAGAGTGATCCGTAAATAAAAATGCGGACTCTGAAAATAACATACTTCTGTAACACACTTCCGTAAGATTCAAAGTCCGGGAAAATTTTTTTACTTCATATATTTTTTTGCTTCTTTCATTATCGAATCAATCTGTTCCATGCCTTTACCGTCGGAGTTAATGCTTCTGAAATTCACATCGGACGGAATTTCAAATTCATTTGAAGAAAAATCCGGATTAGTTTTAAATTCTGTTGCAGTCGCCATAAACTGTGGAGATTTAATTCTCATCACATACATTTTATTATTTATGGAGAGCTGCGTTCCGTTTCCGGTGTCATATATATCACAGTTTCTGCCAAGAATGTTTTCCGATCCGACAATTTTTTTATCCGCAAGATATGATGCAAACTCCTTAGGATCAGTAATAGTCTCTCCGGACTGTTTCTGCTTATTGTAATCCTGAATATTTGTTTTCACGCCCATTTTCTTTCCTTTGATTTCAGTAACCGTGAACACAAAATTATCGATAATATAAACATGATTTTTATTTGGCATACCCATTATTTCAGTGTTAATGATTTGTTTGAGTTTTTTTCCGCTTCTGTACATTGTCATATCACCGTTCATGGCTCCCTCCAGTTTAAAGGTAATTATAAAGTCATCCGATAGATCACTATCACCTGAAGAAGTACCTTCTGTATTTTCCTTTTTTTCCTCAGCGACATTTTCCTTTTCATTTTTTTCAATTCCGGTTTTCGTTTCATCCTTGCTGCAAGAATAAAATGTTAATACAAATAATGTCAGCATAAGAAGAATAATTTTCAGCTTAAACAAATCGATGAAAATTTTTAAGTTCATAATAATAAATTAGATTAGATTAAAATAAAAACGGGATTTTACTTAAATGTAAAATCCCTGTTTCAAAAATTCTGATTATATTTTTAGTTAACCGTTTCTTTTAAATGTCCGTTTAATTTTTCGGCGATCTTTACTTTAGGAATGACACCTACTATCTGATCGACTATTTCACCGTTTTTAAATATCACTAAGGTCGGGATGCTTCTTATCCCGTATTTCATTGATACATTCTGATTGTTATCGACATCGAGTTTTCCGATTTTGAATTTTCCTTCATACTCGGCTGCAAGCTCTTCCACAACAGGGGCGATCATCTTACATGGTCCGCACCAAACAGCCCAGAAATCAACCATTACAGGTATATCTGATTTTAAAACTTCAGCATCGAAATTGTCATCTGTGAATTCAACAGGTTTCATTATATTATCCTTTCTGATTTATTTATTAAAATATTAATTTAACTTCAAATTATTTTCTCCAACTAATAATTTCAAGTTGGAAATTAATTCCTTTGTTGCTTTTATTTTAAATTCTTTCGAAACAAAAGCTCTGGACCGTGAATTACCGGTAACGTTAAAGAACAGTTTGGAATTTCCTTCGTTTTTTACGACCAGATCTCTTATGGAAGCAATCCTGTTCAAATCAGTTTCATTCTCATCGATATTTATCACAAGATTTCGCGTGAATATTTCAATGAATGTATCAATGCCGTAAATCTCTTCGACTATTAATTTTATTTTATCTCCGTTCTCTTCCGGTATTCCTTTTACAATTACCGGCATATCATTTTTAAAAAGATGCACTTTCTTTTCAAACAGCTGACTGAACGCCACGCACTCCCCCGTTCCGTAAAAATCAACGAGATTAAATACTGCGAATTTATTTCCCCGCTTTGACTGCTTCTCCTGCATATCGTTTATAACTCCGCACATAACGGCAGTCTTTAGTTTTTTGAAATCAACTTCATTCGGATCATCACCGAAAGTCAGATCAATAAAATTCCAAATGTCCTTTTCATATTTTGAAAGAGGATGACCTGTAATGTAAAATCCTATCGCATATTTTTCCTTGTTGTATTTTTCCGATTCAGGAAATTCTTCATAATGCTCGACTATGATATCTTCAATTGATGGAACCGAAGATGAATCACCGAAGAGACCTTCCTGTCCGTTTGCAGCTTCGCTTGAACTGTATCTCTGTGCATACATAGTCGCTCTTTCAATGTTTAAAAACAGCTTTCTTCTTACCGGCTCAATGCTGTCAAACGCTCCTGAAAATATCAGACTCTCAATCGCTTTTTTGTTTACGATCCTGAGGTCAACTCTCTTAAGCAGATCCAGGAAATTCAGATACTTACCTCCAGCATTTCTTTCGTCAATAATATTCTGAGCGGCTTTTCCTCCGACATTCTTCAGCGCGTTAAGCCCGTAAAGTATTTCAGCTTTACCCTTTTCATCTTCAGGATATTTGATTGCAAAATCCATTTCACTTTCATTTACATCAGGAGCGCGAAGATTGATTTTCATTTTTCTGCACTCGTTTGCAAGCTGCTGCAGTTCCGTTTCATCATCTTTTCTGCAGGCCATTGAGACGGAGAAAAATTCTGCAGGATAATGAGTTTTCAGATACGCAGTGTAAAACGCAAGAATGGAATAAGCTACGCCGTGTGATTTATTAAATCCGTAGTCTGCGAATTTTAAAATTAAGTTAAAGATTTCTGTTGCAATATTTCTGTCAACATTATTTTTAACGGCTCCGCTGATAAATTTCTGTTTGATCTCCATCATTTTCTCCTTGATCTTTTTCCCCATCGCCTTTCTCATATTATCTGCTTCGGCAAGACTGAATCCCGCAATGTCACGCGCTATCTGCATTACCTGTTCCTGATAAACTATTATACCGTATGTTTCCTTCAGCGTCAGTTCAAGTTTCGGATGAAGGTATGTAATTGGTTTGACTCCGTTCCTCTTATCAATGAAATCCGGGATCACATCCATCGGTCCCGGACGGTAAAGCGCATTCATCGCCGCAAGGTCGTTAATATTTTTCGGTTTGAGTTTTGAAAGATACTCCCGCATTTTGCTCTTTGAGAACTGAAAGATGCCGACAGTAGAGCCGGCGGAAAAAAGTTCATATGTTTCTTTATCATCGAGCGGAATGTCATCGACAGTTAAATTCAAACCGTATTTTTCATTTATAATATCGAGAATTTTCCTGATTACTTTAAGCTCTTTTAATCCGAGGAAATCAATCTTAATAAGTCCCGCATCTTCAAGCTGATTCATATCATACTGAGTGCAGAAGACATTATCCTCTCCCGTAACTTTTGAAAGCGGCACATAATCAGTAACGCTGCCGGGAGCTATCACTACTCCGGATGCATGTATGGATGAATTCTTATTAAGATTTTCCAGCACGAGACAGTAATCAAAAAGTTTTTTCTTTTCTTCCTTCTGTGCAGCGTCTCCCGTCAGAAAATATTTTTTAAAATCGGCTTCTTCACTATAACATTCTGACAGCTTTTTTACTTTACCGAATATTATCGGAATGCTTTTAGTAAGATCATTGATCTCCTGGAACGGAAAATTCAGAACGCGTCCGACGTCTTTAAGCACGCCTCTCGGAGCGAGCTTATTAAACGTAACTATCTGCGCCACGGAATCACTCCCGTATTTTTCTTTGGCATAGCGGATCACTTCATCTCTTTTATCATCCTGAAAATCAATGTCAATGTCGGGCATTGATATTCTTTCCGGATTAAGAAATCTTTCAAACAGAAGATCGTAGTCAAGAGGATTTACATTTGTAATGCCGATGCAGTAACAGACCAGACTTCCCGCTGCGCTTCCCCTGCCCGGTCCGACAAGAATGCCGATGCTTTTTGCATAACTGATAAAATCCTGCACAATAAGGAAGTATCCGGAGAAGTTCATTTTCTTTATGACTTCAAGCTCATAACGAAGTCTCTTCTCCGCTGTATCCGAACCTTCCGGAAACATTTTTTTCAATCCTTCAAAGGAGATCTTTTCAAGATAATCATCAAACGTCCTCGCCTTTTTTTCTTCATCCGGTATTCTGTAATTCGGCATGAAATTTTTATCCGTGTCAAGTTCCAGATTGCATTTCTCCGTAACTTCAAGCGTGGATTTTATTGCTTCAGGAAAATCTCTGAAGAGTCTGCACATTTCCTCAGCGGATTTAAAATAGATCTGATCAGTTCCGTACCTAAGATTGGTAAGCACTTCATTCTGACCGTTATTTCTGAAAGACTTTGCGGACTGCTTAGCGCTGAGGTTTAAATAAATGTTATGTGCGATTGCATGTTCTTTTTTTATGTAATGAACGTCATTGGTTGCAATGAGCTTCAGTCCGAATTTTTTCGCAAGCAGCGGCATTTCCTTCATCACTTTCATTTCAGCGGAAATACCGTGATCCTGAATTTCCAGATAAAAGTCTTCTCCGAAAATATCCTTATAAACCCCCGTCATCTTTTCAGCGGTCTTAAGATCATCTCTTGTGATATAACACGAAATCACTCCGCCTGCACAGGCTGACGTAGCGATGAGACCGTTGCTGTACCTGCCGAGCACTTCAAGATCTATGCGGGGTTTGTAATAATATCCTTCCGTATGTCCGATAGAAACAAGTTTGATGAGATTTCTGTAACCGGTCTCGTTTTTTGCAAGGAGAATAAGATGAGCGTAGTTTATATTCGCCGAAGTAAGACCGTCTGAATTCTCCAGGTCCTGCGCTTCGATTTCTTCAAGAGCTTTTACATTTTTTTTCCCTTTGTCAAATCTCGTGCCCGACTGGGCTACATAAACTTCGCATCCTATGACAGGTTTGATTCCTTTGGCTTTTGCTTTTTTATAAAACTCCATTATGCCGTACATGACTCCGTGATCAGTAAGCGCGACAGCGGACATTTTATTCTCAACTGCAGCATTCACAAGACCGTCAATGGAAGATATCGCATCGAGCAGCGAATAGTGTGAATGATTATGTAAGTGAATAAATTCGGACATATAAATTAATGAAGTAAACTCAATATATTGAAATCAGAAAGTAAATGAAATTAACATTTAGCAAAAAATGGGATTAGTTCCAGAGTTGTCAAAAATAACTATTTAACTTAATAAATATTCCAGTTGATTGATAATTTGCAACAAAATTTTTTCTTTACTCAAATCACCCCACCCTGCCCTCCCCTTGCAAAGGGGAGGGTTTGGGAGGGGTTGAAAATACTAAACAGGTGAAAATCAAATGAATAATGCAGTAAGCTTTAATCAAATTATTACAAAATAAAATTAAGGTAAAACGCTATGGACGGATATGGATTAACTCAGCAGAATTAATTTATAATGATTATAAAAAATCACTTTCGACAAAGCATGGATATCATTTTATTTCCTTTGCTTTTTCGAGAAGCCAGTCTCTTGCGATGACATTGATATTATTTTTAAGTTCTGACAAAAGTATAGCTTTTTCATTTACGTCCTTAGTTCTCGCCTTCAGAAGAATACCTACATATTTCAGATAATTATTATATCTGCTGTAATGAATAGACAGAATATTTTTCTTGCGCTTTAAGTAATGTCTTGTTGAATCGATAATATACTGCAGAGTCTCGAATTCACTGAGTTCGTAATAGATCTGAATGAGCGTTTCCTTTGATTTCAAATAATAATAGGAATTCTGATAGTTTACCTTATTAAGGAATTCCACAGCGCTGTCATACTCCTTTTTATTATAGCAAATAAATCCGCTGACAAGATTATTTGTATCATCGCGAAATTCCGGATGTATTTTTCCAAAATATTTCTCTTTGAATTTTTCCACCCATGCTATCTCTTTTAAATGGAGACCGATTATAATAATGCTGATAAAATCAAGATCCTGAAAATACTGCTTATGAAGATAGAAACCGTTTGATTCGAATGTAGAATATACATTGAATATTTTTTTAAGATAGATTTTCTCACCCATAGCAATTTTATTGAATCCGAAATTTATAAGAGAGAAATAAACAAGCTCAAGTTCGGTATGATTGTATTTGTTAATATTTTTGAAAACAAAGGCAAGCAGTTTACTGAAAAACCTGTCTCCGTTTTCCGATGTCATCATTTTAAGCACAAGATATTCCGAAAATATCAGCGGGTCGTTTTTTTCAAAAGAAGTAGTGTTTTCTTCGATAAAGGTAACGACTTCATCAATAAATTTTATATTAGGCATAATATTTCCGAGGAAGTGATATTTGCGGCTGAGAAGCGAATTAATGAGTTCGAGCTTTGCGGAAATGAAATACCTGTCAATATTATCTGACATTCCGAAATAAATCCAGTCGATATCCTTTTCAATATTTTTACCTTTCTGACTGAGAACAGCTCTTTCAAAACTCAGATAGTTTGCATAGAAATCAAAGTTACGGTTAAATTCATTTTCGAAATGTCCGTTAAGTTCATTATTTACAGCATTAAAATTTTTAGTCATATTCTTCTTACCGTAAAATTCAAGCTGTAAAATATTATATCGGATAAGATTATTCTCGGCGGAAACAACAGCAATAAAATTTTCACAGAGTTTTTTTAAATGTGACAATTGCGTTCTAAGTTTCTGATCATTGAATTTTTGTCCGGGAAAAATGCTGTTCCAGACAGAAGTTTTATCAAGACCGGACGTATCGGCTGCATTTAATCTGTTCATTATATAATCATGCAACGATATTACCACGGGATTTTTATTGAAAAAAGGAGAACGTATAAATTCAGAGAGCCGCTTTTGTTCTCCATGATTAAGACCTTTGAGAATCTCAATCAGCCTGATCTCTTTCATAAATTATTTAATCATATTTTTTATTCAATACAAAATTATACTATTTAACTATGTAAAGTAACCTAAAATAAATGTCAGAATTTCCCACAAACCCGATTTCCTTTCCATAGTCAAATTCAGGAAAAACGGTTAAAACCGTTTTAAAACAAAACTTTTCCCCTCATATCTCACTTCAAAACTATACATTTCTCTCAATCTCACTCACCAAAACTCAAAAAAAAATCTTTGCATTAATTTTTCCCGATCTGTATTTTCGTTTTGAAATTAATAAAAAAATAATAAGCTGCTTCAAAAAATATGCGACGATTGAAATTTCCTGTATTCATTTCTTTATGCGTGATTATAATTTACGCATTCGGATTCAGCGATCGCGATCCGAAAAAAAACGATAACGATAACAACGGCAATCCGGGTGTCTCTGCAGTAAATTCAAAACAAATGGATGCAAATAATATCAGAACCTGGTACAGAAACAACGGCAGCTTTAACCGGAATCCATCTACAGGAAATTCCGGATTCGAATGGCCGAAAGGAAGTTCCAAGTTTGCAAGATACGCATCAGGATTATGGATTGGAGCTGTGGTCGGTGATGATACGCTTATAGCTGTCGCGGAATATGACTATGAATATCTTCCGGGGTATGTGGATGCAAACGGAAATCCGCAGGGGAAGGACGATCCGCTGTACAGAATTTATACTATAAATAAGGGCGACACAGTGAGTGAAGACTATTTAAACTGGCCTGTCAGTCAGGGAGCTTATACGGATAATAACGGTAAGCCATTTATCATGGGAGATCAGACGATGTTTTTTTCTTATACAGACGGATATCCTGAAGCGCATGCAAACAATGCCGGCAGAACCAATCCTCTTAAAGCTCAGATATTGCAGACTAATTTTTGTTTCAAAAAAAATTTTGGAGTTTATAACGATGTAATAATTACGGAGATGAGAATTATAAACAGAAGTAATCAGCCGTGGACAAGATGTTATATGGCGTTATGGACTGATGATGATCTTGGAGTGGCTACTGATGATGCGGTCGGATGCGATACAAATTTAAATCTGGGATTTACATATAACTTCACGAACAACGACGGTGAATACGGACCGGCTCCTCCGGCTGTGGGATTTCTTTTACTTAAAGGTCAGATAACTCAGAGTGCCGGCGATACAGTGAGATATTATAGTCCGGCTTTAAGTAATAATCTAATCACCAAACCGGGATATAAAGACGCAGGTATGTCTGCTTTCAATGCTTTTTTAGGTGTAAGTTTTGCAGATCCAAGTAACTATAAGGAAACATATTTCACACTTCAGGGAATGGGACGCGCTGGAACCTCCTGGGTGAATCCGGTAACAAATCAGATAACAAAATTTGCTTTTTCAGGAGATCCTTACACAGGTCAGGGCTGGAATATGTTGTCTTCAGAAGACCAAAGATCTTTACAGGTTACGGGACCTTCGACAGTCAATCCCGGTGATACGCAGACTATTGTATATGCACAGATCATAGCAAGAAGCACAAGCAATCTTGCAAGCGTTAATTCTCTGAAATACTTTTCAAAACAGCTGAAGAGATTATATGAATATAATTTTAATATCAGTGTGGCTGCGAATCCGCCTGAAGCCGAACACTATTCATCCGGAAACGGAAAAATTTATATCACTCTGAACGATAAAGCAGAAAGGAAAAAATATTTTAACGCGTATTCGGATACATACTTTAAATTTCAGGGATATAATGTTTATCAGATAAATTCCTATTCTGTTAATCCGTTTTCGAAAGATACTGTACTCGTAAAAACATTTGACATCAGGGACGGCATTAAGGATATTAAGGACAGCGTTTATTATGAAGAGCAGCAGGGGTTTCTATACGGCATTGTGCAGAAAGGAAGTGACAACGGAATTTCGCGTTACATTGAGCTGGACAGAGACACAATCGGCAAAAAGAATTTCATTAACGGAACTGAATATAAATTTGCAGTCACTGCATATTATTATGATCCGTCCGGCGGACCTTTTACACTACCTAAAGTTCTTGAGTCGCCTAAAATAATTCTCAAAGTCATTCCGCAGAATATTTCTACCGGTACGCAGATAAATTATTCTTTTGGTGATACTATACTCACCGATCAGAGAGATCTCGGAGTAATGCCGGTAATTTTTGATCCCTTTAAACTTCTGAACGCAACATACACATCTGTCTTCGGAATGTTTGATAATAAATTAAGCTGGACGCTTACAAGAAATTATAACGGAAGCAGCACGGTGCTTTTTCAAAATGAACATGACTTCACGGGAACGCAGGACACGGCAAAATCAGCGGACGGATTAATGCTTATTCATATGAACAAAAGGGATTCCGGAGTAATAAGAGATCCTGATGACAATTACAGAATCAGCAACAACATTCCGACAAATACTTTGCAAAAAGGCTGGACTTATGAACCGCAGGAAAATATCTGGTTCAGAGGTCCGGATACAGCTGCAGTTATAAATGCGAAAGTATTTACTAACAGACAATTTGACAGCAGGTCTCTGGGAATGAGTTTTCCTACACAGGGAAGATTCAATAACTTCAGATCAAGGATCATTGCCAACGGATCACAATTCACCGAAGGCACAGGAGCAAACACACTGATGTCAGGAGGTCCTTTAAGGAAGGTGCAGTTTGTTTTCGGAGAAACTTCAAAGGCGTACAGATATGCTCCGTCTGCAAATGTATTACTTACGGATACAAACTTAAGTGTAACTCCTTACCGCGATATGACAGATGTACCTTTTGCAGTATATTCAACAGATGATCTTGACTCATCCGGCGGCGCGCCGAGAAGACTTAATGTTGCATTTGTAGATGCGGATGCGGATGGTATTTGGAATCCGGATGAAAGTAAACTGGGCAAGTATCAGTTTGTTTATATACTGACATCCGCTTACAATGAAACACCAAATCCAAACTATGTAAGCCGCGGCGGTCAGCCAGTCAATCCGGGTTCGGGAAATCCAATTTCCGGATTTTCTGCAATGGATATAATGTACGCCTGGCTTCCGAGACTTGCAAATGCAGGTGACAAATGGAAGTCTGGTGATAAACTTACAGTTTTTCCTTACAGGATCACGAGAGCGGATTTTGTGCCGGGCTATCCCGTGAAATATTCATGGACTGTTAACGGCACTGTGTTTAATAATAATGATCTGACGAAAGAAGGAATAAATAAAATCAAAGCTTTTCCGAATCCATATTACGGATTTTCAGAGCTTGAATACAATGATGCAGGAGAAAAATTTATTTACTTCTCTCATCTGCCGGCTGTATGCACAATTTACATTTATAGTCTTGACGGCTCGCCTGTAAAAAAGATCGAGAGAAATTCAAATGATCCGAAGAACTCGCTTGAGAAATGGAATTTACAAAACAATGACGGAAAATACGTGGCGAGCGGAATGTATGTGGTTTACATTGACTGCGGTCCGGCAGGAGCTAAGTCATTGAAGATAGCTGTGTTTCAGAATAAATATTAGAATTAAAGCATTACAAAATTTCATATATGAAAACGATTCGTTCTTTGATAATAAATATCCAAAACTAACAGGTCAGAATTTTTTACCTGTTATATTACAGTAAGAAGAAATCTCCGCCGAGGGTCGGAGACTTCTTCTTTTAATTTTAATCTATTATTTTTAACTTTAGCTAATTAAAATCTGAAGAGTTGAATGAAAAGTATTCCCTGATTTTTAAAATTCACGATAACAGCTTTCAAAAGTTCTTTTCGCTTCCGGAAATTATTTTAAGAAATATTTTATCAAATAAAGATAACAAATATGAAATCATTCATTCTCTTTATTCCGTTCATCACAGGCTTGTTTTTTTCGTTATTTGAGAAGCCCGGAAATTATGCTTCCGGATTCTCAGGAATTAATTACCCTGTATTTAATTCATCAGCATCGGATTCTACCGAGGCCGGCCAATTGCAGAGTGTTACGGACATAGCGAATATGCTGACGGCGTTTCTTTTAATTCATATAAGTATAAGTTTAATTATATGAATAAGCCCGCGAGAAATTTTGACGCTTTGGACGACTCGACAATGTTTTCTTACGACGGATTAGGTAGGATTATAAAAACCAAATTTTCCGACACAAGCTCCTCAAATAATTACTATGCATATTACGGGAGCATGAGCGGTTATTTCGGCAGCGCGTATTCGGGATATATCGAGAAGCAGACATACAGAGACGAGGAAAATAATGATTTCGAAAAATATTTTGACGCTGTCGGGAATCTGAGAAGGGAAAGAAAATTTATTGAAGGTTCGACAACAGGAGACGATCCGCCCGGCTTTCTGACCACCGATTATTTATATGACAGCTTATACAGAATATCAAAAGTAAAAACTCCGGAAGGCAAATTGATCCATTACTATTATGATGAGTTCGGCAGACAGTCAAAGAGAATAACGCCGGATGCAGGGCAGACGAATTATGTTTATGATAAAAACAATAATCTTACTTATACACAGGATGCCAATCAGCGAAATACGGATATTTATAAATTCACATTCCGCAATTATGACGGTCTGAACCGGCTGACCGGAATCGGCGAGAATATATTTGAAGATGACAGTCCGAATAACGGAGATCAGTTTATAAGTTCAAATCCGGATTATTATCTGACAGTAAATGTATATGACACAATCTCAAATTCAATTGTAAATATCTTTAACGGAGTAAACGGATATGCTTATCCAAATTTTACTAAAGATAATCTCGCCGCTACTGCATACAGAACAAGATACACCGATCCCTGGAATTTCAAATACTACCGCTACGACCTCAGAGGCAGAGTAATAAAGATGTGGAATATTATTGCCGGATTTGATACTTTAATTACGGATTATTCTTATGACTCTCAGGATCAGGTAATATTTTTTACTCATTCCAAATCCGGATCTGCAAAAACATTCAGAAATATTTATGATTATGCAGGAAGACTTGAAAAGGTTGAATTTTATGCCGGGTGGCCGGATGATCCATCTCCGAACTATGTTAACATTGCTGAATATCTATACAATGAAAATTCTCAATTATCCCAGCAGATATTGAATGAAGGTGCAATAAGGAATTACTATTTCTATAATAACAGAAACCGGATTAATTTTATGCAAAACTCAAACGGAATATTTGAATACACAAACGAATATTTTCTAAACGGTAACGTGAAAAGTCAGGAATTTACCGGAAGTTATAAAGATAATTTTACCAATACTTCAGCATTGACATTCAACTATAAATATGACCAGTCAAACCGACTTATAGAAACTGAAAATGATAATACTCAGCATAAAGATAACTTCAAACTTGAAAACGCTTACGACAAAGACGGAAACATCCTCGAACTCAAACGCTATGACGGAGCCGGTTCTGTAATGGACAACTTTGACTACACCTATTACTCAAACACAAATAAACTTCAGAGAGTGACCGGCTCCGGAACGCAATATACATATGACGCTAACGGAAATATGCTCACTGATGAATTAAACCAAAACCGCGACATAAAGTATGATCACAGAAATCTTATCACTCAGATTCGAAATAAAAAAATCATTATAGAAGACAGTTTAGTTTATGTAACTTATTATTTTTACGATGAAGCCGGAAACAGGATCCGAAAAAATGTTTATCAATACATCGGCATACAGCCGTCAGACAGCGTAGAGACTCCTGACTTAGGAGATATCACAGACATGACCGGCTACTGGGATCTGATAAAAGATGAAGTCTATTCCCGCGACTTGTCGGGAAAAGAAGTTGCGCTTTATGTAAACGGAAACATTATGCAAAATAATATATGGGGTCTCGGCAATGAAGGATACATCACAAGCGCAGGCGCTCTGAATTTTTATCTGAAAGATCATCTCGGTTCGATAAGAGCAGTCACAGATGAAAATAACTCTTTGATCTCAGGGCAAGACTATGACGCATGGGGATATATAATGCAAGGCCGCGAATACCACAGCGAAGGAAGTGTTTATAAGTTCACGGGAAAGGAGAGGGATAAGGAGAGTGAGTATGATTACTTCGGAGCGAGGTATTATGACAGTAGGATTGGGAGGTGGGGATGTGTTGATCCAAAAGAAACTGATTATCCGGACATTTCACCATTCATATATGCCTTAGATAACCCTTTAAGGTTAACAGATCCAAATGGTAAAGAAATAGATCCAACAGGTTTGTATATTCAAAACAAAGATTTATACAATCAATTAGTTTCCGAAATTCAAAGTAAAACGGGAATCTCTTTGGAATTAATAGAAGGTAAATGGATAGTTAAAAATTATTCAAAAAAAGGTAGCACAACTGCAAGAAAATATCTTCTAAAAGCTATAAATAGCGATATAAAAATAAATATTTTCCAAATACCAGATTTAGAAATTGGTTCACATACCACATTAGGTGGAACAGATATATACTTAAATCCACTTCAAATTGCAGAATTCATAGATGGTGTTTCAGAGGGTTTAAATTCGGCAACAAATGATGCGGCGATGTTTTTTCTTCATGAACTGATGCATACAAAAATTGGAGGTAAACTTCTAGATCCGGATGGATATTCTTTCGGTGAGATTGGAGGTCCTGAAACAGTTCTTAACAAAATAAGGGATGAGCTTGGATCAGATTTTTCAAATAGATTTTCTTATTCTGCACAGGAAGTAACAAGCGGTATATTTATTCCATTTGATGATAATGCCCGTTATGATTTGAAACAAGAAAAAACTCCAAGAGAAGGTTCATTATATATTCAAATCTATACTAATTTCAAAAAACGGCGATGAGAATTTTTATCTTAAAAATATTTGGTTCAATCTTTTTTTTGCTTTACATTTCTTGTTCTGGGGAAAGACTTAAAAGTACAGAACATAACGATAGTTTGCAATATTACATATTGGCATTTGACTATATAAAAAACTCAGAAGAGCTACTTGAGTATGGTAAAAAATATGGATATTCTAAATTGAATGAACATCTATGTGTTTCATCAGGATTACGTGTACCAACAAGAATATATTTTATTACAGATTATATAGATTATTATTTTAGGAATTATTCTGATTCAGTAAAAAGGATTAAAAGAGATTCAATTTTATTACTTCCTTCAGAATATACATCTGGCAGACAGATAATAGAAAATACAAAAATTGGTAATCTTGCGCCAAAAGATAATTGTCGTATTCAAGTGTTCTTTTTACAATTCAAAGAGAACTATTTGCAAGCAAGTGTTATTCTCGTAGATAAGTACGAGTCTAATTTTTATTCTTTTGATGACGTTGTAAGTACTTCGTTGTCATATTTTTTCATTTTCGAGAATAAGAAAATAGTTAAGGTTTTCGTCAATGAAATAACTGGATAAACTACACTTTAACTATGCTTTCAAACAAACAGCAAAATGATACTAACGACATCAACCGCATCTGTAATGCAAAGTTTTTTCACAGAAATCTTATCACTCAGATACGAAATAAAAAAATCATTATAGAAGACAGTTTAGTTTATGTAACTTATTATTTTTACGATGAAGCCGGAAACAGGATCCGAAAAAATGTTTATCAATACATCGGCATACAGCCGTCAGACAGCGTAGAGACTCCTGACTTAGGAGATATCACAGACATGACCGGCTACTGGGATCTGATAAAAGATGAAGTCTATTCCCGCGACTTGTCGGGAAAAGAAGTTGCGCTTTATGTAAACGGAAACATTATGCAAAATAATATATGGGGTCTCGGCAATGAAGGATACATCACAAGCGCAGGCGCTCTGAATTTTTATCTGAAAGATCATCTCGGTTCGATAAGAGCAGTCACAGATGAAAATAATTCCGTGATTTCAGCACAGGACTATGACTGCTGGGGATATCTTATGCAGAGTCGTCAATATGACAGTGATGAGAGTGTGTATAAGTTCACAGGTAAGGAACGAGATGAGGAGAGTTTTTATGATTATTTCGGGGCGAGGTATTATGACAGTAGGATTGGGAGATGGGGGCAGGTGGAGCCGCTGTTAAAAAAATATTTAAGTGTTACACCTTATAATTACTCATTAGATAACCCATTAGTAGTGATTGACCCGAATGGAAAAGACCCTAAAAGAAGTGAACTCGGAAATGCACAACAAGTTGAAAATATATTAAGAGATATGATGAATAGTGGTTCAACTAGTTTTGGAGTTGTACAGGCTAGATTTGAAAGTCCCCAAAATAGTGATGTACATTATATTGCAACGGAAAAAGGAGGTTTCATTGATTTAAAACATTTTTTTGTAGCTGCAAGTTTAAGTTCAGAATTGGGAAGTGGCTTTTCAAAGTTTATATTGGCTTTAGGAGAAGGAAAAGAATTAATTCAAACAATCGATCCAAATTCTGATTCAGGATTTGATCCTGAAGATCCCAGATCAAATGCAGAAGGAGTAAAACTTGGAATTCAGTTACAGTCGAGTGAAATAACAGAAGTGAATATAAAGATAGTAATAGATTATTTAAATAATTTAGGTGTCATTGATCCAAGCGATAAGAGATTATCAAAGGAAAACGTTCTTATTCAAGAGAATGCAACTGATAGTTACAGAGCTCCTAACAGAAATCTTCTTGATCCAAAATACTATAGGCCATTTTATGGACAAAACCCTAATCAACCAGATGTAGAAAATACAGGGTTTTGAATTATTTGTTTAATTTTATGAAAGAAATATACAATTTTTTTATAAGAGACATCTATTTGAGTTGGTCAGCAATAATAAATAAATCTTTCTATTCATCAGAGATTTTTTTATTCATCATTGTTTGTGGATTAATTTCAATAACATGTTTCTTCTTCAGAAAAAGAGTAAAAGAAATTAAATTGATTATGATTATGTTGTCTTTGATTTTTATAATTTATTTATTACTAATTTTACCATTTTATCGCGGGGAAATAATTAATGGATATTTTAAAAATGGTTTAACTTTGATTGAAAAGATTGAGGAGTATAAAAAAAATAATGGCACATATCCCCTAGAGTTAAATTCTATAATTTCTAAAAACTCAGATGATGAACGATATATAAAGTTAAACAAAAATTATTTTTATAAATATTTTGATAAAGATGAAATGAATGCGAAGTTTAAAACCGATTATTATAAAGAAAATTATTTTGAATTAAAAATAAGGATACTAGAATTTCAAAGTCCAATATATAGATACGATAAGGAAAGAAATAAATTCATAATAGATGATTAATTTAGTACGAGCTTATTCCGGAATTTATAATGTAACAAATACTTATGATAAGAATGGAAAATATCAAGTTCTGATGAGCCAAACTATGGGTGGTCTCATTTTCTTACTATGTTGGCTGAACAAGCGGAAGGAAATATTGTAATGCTTCAAGTGGAAATGGAATTTCTAAATAAATATATTTGTAAGAATACGCTACAACGGCTTGGGTTCGTTGATGGATAATTTCAACTATGCATATTTCGCCGTCGATAAATTAACAAAGGAGTCACTTTCAATTTGAGCCAGTACGGATTAACGGAGTAAACGGATATGCTTATCCAAATTTTACAAAAGGTAATCTCGCCGCTACTGCATACAGAACAAGATACACCGATCCCTGGAACTTCAAATACTACCGCTACGACGTCAGAGGCAGAGTAATAAAGATGTGGAATATTATTGCCGGATTTGATACTTTAATTACGGATTATTCTTTTAACTCGCAGGATCAGGCAACTGACTATTCGCATTTCGGGAACAATGAAAAGATCTCATTCAGGAACAGCTATGATTATGCAGGAAGACTGAGCGGCGTGGATAAATATGATATTCCCGATGCGCCTAATCCTGATTTTATAAATCTGGCGGAGTATGACTATAACGAGAATTCTCAGGTCTCGCAGCAGAGACTGAATGCCGGCGGCCTGAAGATAAATTACTATTATAATAACAGACAGTGGATATCAGAGATCCTCGAAACGGGAGATGTTTTTAACATGATCAATGATTACTTTAAAAACGGGAATGTGAAGTCACAGCAGCTATCGGGCTCTTATAATGACATGTTCTCCAACGCTTCTGATCTGTATCAAAACTACAAATACGACAAATCCAACCGGCTGCTTGAGACGGAAAACAACAATCAGCAATACAAAGATCATTACAAGATTGAAAACAAATATGACAAAGACGGAAACATACTCGAACTCAAACGCTATGACGGAACAGGCGCAATAATGGATAATTTTGATTATGACTACTATTCGGGAACGAACAGGCTTCAGCGGGTAACAGGTTCTCAAACGCAATACACTTATGACGCAAACGGAAACATGATTACCGATGAATTAAACCAAAACCGCGACATAAAGTATGATCACAGAAATCTTATCACTCAGATTCGAAATAAAAAAATCATTATAGAAGACAGTTTAGTTTATGTAACTTATTATTTTTACGATGAAGCCGGAAACAGGATCCGAAAAAATGTTTATCAATACATCGGCATACAGCCGTCAGACAGCGTAGAGACTCCTGACTTAGGAGATATCACAGACATGACCGGCTACTGGGATCTGATAAAAGATGAAGTCTATTCCCGCGACTTGTCGGGAAAAGAAGTTGCGCTTTATGTAAACGGAAACATTATGCAAAATAATATATGGGGTCTCGGCAATGAAGGATACATCACAAGCGCAGGCGCTCTGAATTTTTATCTGAAAGATCATCTCGGTTCGATAAGAGCAGTCACAGATGAAAATAATTCCGTGATTTCAGCACAGGACTATGACTGCTGGGGATATCTTATGCAGAGTCGTCAATATGACAGTGATGAGAGTGTGTATAAGTTTACAGGCAAAGAAAGAGATATGGAAAGTTTTTATGATTACTTTGGTTATAGAAATTATGATTCTAGAATCGGTAAATGGAATGCTGTTGATCCTATGTTTGAAAAATATATTGGAAATTCTCCTTATGTATATGTCTTAGACAATCCATTATTATTTATAGATACTAAAGGTGCCGACATTGACATTTCTGGGTTAGATCCTAAGTACAAGAATAAGCTTATTGAAAATTTATCATTACTTACAGGCTTAAGCTTATTTGAAGAGAATGGATTGTTAAAATTTAGAAAAAATGAAAAAGGAAAAGCTATTATTAAAGGAGGTAGTAAACAAGCCAGAATTTTGCTAAAAAGGGGCATTAATGAAGGATTGACAAAAGTATACAATACTGTAGATAAGGGTTCAATTTCAAGGGGTTTCGATATCGGCTTAGATCCTATTCAAATTGAAAAATACATTTCTGGCACTTCCGAAAATTTAAACAAAAATACTATGGGATGGGGAATGGTTTTTTTGCATGAGTTTCTTCATACAGAATCTGGAGGCAACCTTTCTGATCCTAAAGACTATGGAGCAATCGGAGAAGTAGAATCCATAATGAATGAAATAAGAAAAGAACTTGGTGAGGATTATGGATACAGAGCGAGTTACCAATCTCTAGAAGTGTATGATGGATTTAAATATATTCCATTTGATTTACAGACTAAAAAACAGATTGAGAAAAATATAATACCTTCAATAAATCTTTACTATATAAAATATTAAATCTTATGAAATCAATATTAATTCAAATATTAATATTTGCAACTAACATTATTTTCAATATAAATATTGTTCATAGTCGTTCTGCTATGAACAATGATACGTTATTACTTAGTTCAAACACTATGAATTATGAAGAAGCCTTCATTCACATTCAAAATGATAGTCTCTTTAAGCATTACATTAATCATTATCATTTAGAAAAGGATAATCTCATTACATCCGATTATTATGTTTGGGATAATTTTCTATGGAATGAAATAATAGACTATAAATTTCCAAATATCAATACTGCAATAAAAAAATCAATTTATAACTTATTTACAATAGTAAAATCTTTTTATGAACCTAGAGAAATAAAAGATTATCCTCCACTAAAAGACAAGGAATACTCAAAAAGTGATCTTGTTTTAATCTTTTCTCTAATTAAGGAAGATTTATTTACAGCGGAAGTTTTTTTTCTTAATGCAAAAACTGAAGCGAATGAGTTAAATGAAATTTATCATAATGCGATGATTTCAATTGTTTATCTTTTTACCATAAAAGAATCGCAAGTTCAAAAAATCATTAGTATTACATCTTATAGATAAATTGGTCTATTTTCCTTTGAAAAAATTATTTGACAGTAACATTTATTCGCTTAGCCGTCGGTAAAATAACAAAAGGGCTCACTACCAATTTGAGTTAGTACGAATTGTTAAGGGCTATTAAACTTCAGAGAGTGACCGGCTCCGGAACGCAATATACATATGACGCTAACGGAAATATGCTCACTGATGAATTAAACCAAAACCGCGACATAAAGTATGATCACAGAAATCTTATCACTCAGATTCGAAATAAAAAAATCATTATAGAAGACAGTTTAGTTTATGTAACTTATTATTTTTACGATGAAGCCGGAAACAGGATCCGAAAAAATGTTTATCAATACATCGGCATACAGCCGTCAGACAGCGTAGAGACTCCTGACTTAGGAGATATCACAGACATGACCGGCTACTGGGATCTGATAAAAGATGAAGTCTATTCCCGCGACTTGTCGGGAAAAGAAGTTGCGCTTTATGTAAACGGAAACATTATGCAAAATAATATATGGGGTCTCGGCAATGAAGGATACATCACAAGCGCAGGCGCTCTGAATTTTTATCTGAAAGATCATCTCGGTTCGATAAGAGCAGTCACAGATGAAAATAACTCTTTGATCTCAGGGCAAGACTATGACGCATGGGGATATATAATGCAAGGCCGCGAATACCACAGCGAAGGAAGTGTTTATAAGTTCACGGGAAAGGAGCGTGATCAGGAGAGTGAATATGATTATTTTGGTGCGAGGTATGGAGCCTGCCCCCGCATGCTTTTAGCGGGGGATGCGAGGATTGGGAGATGGGGAACCGTAGATCCATTACAAAATAAATATCCAACCTTTACTCCATATTGTTATACACTAAATAATCCAATTATTCTTTCAGATCCTACCGGACTTTGGATCCCAAATTACAATCCAAGCACAAACAATGTTAGTGTTGTTGCTGAAGAGGGTGATAATCTTCAAAATCTGTATAACCAATTAGGTATAAGTGGTGATGATTTTGGGAAAACATATGATATAAATAATGTTAATGAGTATTCTGTGATACCTGGCGAAACTAATTTTGATATTACAAATTTTGTTATACAAAATTCTAATTTTGATGCAAATTTTACAAACAGTAATTGTTTTGGATTTGTGAATATGGCCATAACACCTGGAGCCGGAGAATCACAAATGGATTATGTTTCATTATCAAAAAAAATAAGTTCAGAAACATCTAACCCAATTTCTGGTGATATTGCTTTATTTGACTTAAGCGATGATTTAATTTTCAAAGAAGATAATACAACAATTGCAAAGAAGGGTGATATAGGACATGCAGCAATCTATGTTATAGCAGATCGCTCTGGAAATAAATATTTTCTCAACAGAGTTAATACTTATGAGAAAGTTACAATAATGAAAGATTCCCAAATATCAGGTTTCTTTAGAAATATAATAAACAGATATAAAGATATGTATTTAAAAGAAGTTTCAATATATGGTCCAAGATATTATAAAAAAGCAGAATGAAATGAAAACATTAAAATTATTTTCTACATTGCTATTAATAATGGTTTGCTCAAAACTTTTTTCACAAACAGATGCATACTATTCTCTTGAGTTCAACGCTAACTTTATTCCAACAGGTTTTTCTATTTCACCTGGTGCCTTGCACCCTTTTAGTCCCATTCTTGGAACTACATTAGCAATCCCTGATTCTTCCATAGTAAGTTGTTATATAATAAATGCAGATATGAAAGATTCAATCATCCTTTTTGAAAACAACGTATTTCCAGGATGCATTTGTCAAATTGTTTGGTTTGGAAAAGATGAGAATAAAGTAATAGTAAATTCAGGTTTGTATAAATTAATTGTCGAGGCTACTTTGAAAAGGAGGGGAAACTTAGAAATTTATTTTAAAGCCGAAACAAAATTGTTAAAGCCATGAAGAAATGGCTAACATTTTTTACTTTACCGCAAAACTACGAACCAATACGTTTTGCATATCTTGGCTCACTTGAGGAAAGTGAACCTACTTCAAATTCAGTGGTAAGCAATATAAGTAACTAGCTTTAAGAAACGATGAAGTGTACAGCCGTGACGTTTCCGGAAAAGAAATGGCAATCTATCAGAATAACTCTTTACTCGAATATCCCACATACGGACTTGATATGATCGGGAAGATAAAAGACGATGAATTGCATTTTTATCTGAAAGATCATCTTGGCAGTATTCGAGCTACAATCTATGACAATAAGCTTATGAGAGCACAGGATGGAGCCTGCCCCCGCATGCTTTTAGCGGGGGATGCGAGGATTGGGAGATGGGGAACGATAGATCCTCTGATGGAGAAGCACTATGATTTCAGTCCTTATAATTATGTGTTAGATAATCCTTTGATATTAATTGATCCGGATGGGAAAGATGTTATTCTTAAAGGTGAAAATAGGAAAGAAGTATTTGATTACATCAAATCAGAATTTAAAGGATTAAAATTGAGAATGGATAAATCAGGTAAGATTTCATATAAAGGTGTAGCAAAGACCAAAGAGGAGTTAGTTCTGTTGAATGCTATTGATAATCCTGATGTAATCGTTAATCTGTTGTCAACTCTCGAAAACAATATCGGTCAGGATTATTTTGCAGTTGGAATGTATGGAGGCTGTACTATTGATAATAATGGAGTTGCACAAGTTACTCAGTATTTTAATATAGAGCACGCAAAAGTTTGGCGCGAAGCTGGAGGAGGATCAATTGGTCGATCGATTATGCATGAGATTATTGAAGGTTATATTGGTGGATTTTTCTATGCTGGATCAGATAATGTTCAGAGTTATGAATTTGCTCATTCTAAAACGGTTTCATTGGAGGATCCTGCAAGATTTTATCCCGGGAAAAAAACTGGTGTCATTTATGACCCCTTTAACAGAGTAAACATTTTTAACAGAAAATATTTGATAGATGCTAAAGGAGTGGAGCATTTGTTATACACAAAGGATGACATAAGATGAGAATACTTTATTTTTATATTGTGATGAATTTATCCTTAATTGCATCATGCACTTCAAACCAACATCTTTTGACAAACAACGAATATATGATTTATCCGGCATTTGAGTGGGAAAGATTTCAAAGATATCAATTCTATTGGGCAGTAAACAGGAATGACTCAACCTATTTAATCATAACTGATAAGATTGATGATTTGATAACACCAAAGGGATACAGCAAGATTGAGCCAGGTTCAATGTATATTGTCACCTTGAAGAAAATCGATACAACAATTACTGTAAGTGCAAGTGTTGATACAATCTGGGACGAGACAAAAGATACTGCAATTTACGAAAACAAGCGCTTCCTTGTAAATTTATATTCCGCTTCAGAGATAAGAGGAGATTATATTAGGAATTCAAAGTGAAACAACTTTCTTCTGTAATGATTCAAGTGGAAATGGAATTTCTAAATAAATATATTTGTAAGAATACGCTACAACGGCTTGGGTTCGTTGATGGATAATTTCGCCTTTGTAGGTGTTCCAAAAAGTTTTACTGCTTAAGTTGAGTTTACAAATTCACATGATAAAACTTTTTGGTCACCAACAACAAACTGCATTCTGATTTATTCACCTTCCTTTTCTATATTCATCTTGAATAAAATTTTGATAAAAATTATTTTATCACTGCATTGAAATCAACTTAGTAAAATTAAATACAGGTTATAATTTCACATGTTGATGGTGGCTAAAAAGTTTGCAGAGGAATTACATTCAACATGAACATATAAATTCGCAAACTTTTTGGAACACCTGCGACGGCCGGAAATCCCTTCCTAAACCGGGGTTTAGGAAGGAGGAAAAAGTCTGAACCTTGATTAAAGGATTGAAGGATTTCTTGATTTGTTACTGCTAAAAAAAAGCGGCTGTTGATGTAATCAGGTAATCCTGAAATCAGGTGAATCAAGGTTCAGACAAAACATAGAATGTCTGTTGATCTGTTTTTCTCAGATTGTTATATGCCAAAAAGTTTGCAGAGGTATTATATTAAAATTGGATTTTTAAACTCGCAAACTTTTTGGAACACCTGCGACGGCCGGAAATCCCTTCCTAAACCGGGGTTTAGGAAGGAGGAAAAAGTCTGAACCTTGATTAAAGGATTGAAGGATTTCTTGATTTGTTACTGCTAAAAAAAAGCGGCTGTTGATGTAATCAGGTAATCCTAAATCAGGTGAATCATGGTTCAGACAAAACATAGAATGTCTGTTGATCTATTTTTCTCAGATTGTTATATGCCAAAAAGTTTGCAGAGGTATTACTTTCAACACGAACATTTAAACTCGCAAACTTTTGGGAACACCTGCGACGGCTGGAAATCCCTTCTTAAACCGGGGTTTAGGAAGGAGGAAAAAGTCTGAACCTTGATTAAAGGATTGAAGGATTTCTTGATTTGTTACTGCTAAAAAAAAGCGGCTGTTGATGTAATCAGGTAATCCTAAATCAGGTGAATCATGGTTCAGACAAAACATAGAATGTCTGTTGATCTATTTTTCTCAGATTGTTATATGCCAAAAAGTTTGCAGAGGAATTACATTCAACATGAACATTTAAATTCGCAAACTTTTTGGAACACCATCAACGGCGGATACCTTCCCAGACCGGGGTTTGGGAAGGAGGAGGAAAATAACTGACGAATCTGAATGCGGAAGGAATTCAATCAAAAAATTATATTGATTTTAAACATTAAATACTCAATATTGAAACACATTTTTCAAAAGAACTTCTGACTTTTTTAATCCTTCGGAATAAAATATTAGATTATAGGCATTTCTACATGTTCCGTTTTCAAAAAAATTAAAATCATATATTTATGTTAAAGAGATGCGTTTTATTTCTCATTATATTTCTATCCGTAAACTCCATTACATTCTCACAAAACAGCAAGTGGGAAAACTTTACTGATTTTAAATCCATTACTTCCATCGCATTTGATCCCGTTAAAAATATGATTTACTGCGGATCAGGCGGAGGACTTTTTATTGTGGAAAACGGCACAGGAAATATTACGGCGAAATTTACCAATCTTAACGGTCTGATCAGCAATGAAATTTTATCGCTGGCTCTTGATAATAACAGAAAGCTATGGATCGGCGCGACAGACGGTTCAATTTCCATTCTGAATGTAGATGATCTGAGCTGGAAATATATTTATGATATTAAAAATTCTACCGAATCCAATAAGTTTATAAACTATATGCACTTGTCGGGAAATTTTATGTTTGTAGCTACAGGTTACGGTATTCAGAAAATTTCCGTATCGTCCTTTACTTTTGTTGACGCACCTTATTATAAGCTCGGAGCATTCCCGATTAATACAGCCGTGTATTCTCTGACTTCTTTTAACAATGTTCTATATGCAGCTTCAGCTACGGGAATAGCTTACGGTGATATTTCTTCAAATCTGAACAACCCTGCTTTATGGCAGACTTACGCCGGAGGAGCAATGTCAACCGATGTTAGAACGATTGAAACATTTGACAGTAAAATTTTTGCAGGTTCTAATTCCGGATTCAGCTATTACGACGGAAGCAACTGGTTTCCTTATCCTAATGCTGCGGTCTCAAATGCCAGAACAGTTTTTATAAAATCAGCCGGCGACAGGATCTATTTTATTTCAGGCAACGCAATTTATTCCGCTGACAGAAATGATCCCGCAGCGATTACTCAGTTTCAGAACACTAATTCATATACTGTGCTTTCGAAAGATAACACTGATAAAGTAATTGCCGGCTTATCTAATAACGGAATTTATACTTCAGTAAATAATAATTACAAACTAATATTCCCGAACAGTCCTTATACAAATGTATTCAGTCAGATCTCTATTGATGAAAATAATACAATATGGGTAGCGGGAGGATTAGTTGAAAACGGATTTTATTCTTATGACGGATTAACATGGGAAAACTACAATACAGTCAGCCATCCAGAGATCGGAAACGGTAACTGGTTTCAGAGAATAAATTCAGGTAACGGACAGGTCTGGGCATTCGGCTTCGGCGGCGGTCCGACGCAGATCAGCGGAAATACTATTACGAATTTCAATCCCTCAAATTCCATTCTCCCCGGTATTTCAAATAACATTAATTTTTGCGCAAGTTTCGGCGGTGCTTTTGATAATAATCAGGTCATGTGGGTTACTTTTTTCGCAACAAATTCCGGTAGCTCTCTATATGCTTACAAAGGAAATAATCAATGGGTAGGATTTGTAAATCCGTCTTTCATCGGCAGCTCTTCATTATCCGAAACTGTTGTGGATTCTTACAATACTAAATGGATAGTTCTCAGCGGATCAAGATCAGGCGTTTATTTTTTTAATGAGAACGGCTCAATAGATAATCCTGCAGATGACGTATATGGATTTTATGATAATGCGGATTTCGGATCTGAAGTAACAAATGTAAATGACATTATAATAGAAAAAAATAATGAAGTCTGGATCGCTACCAATAACGGAGTTTTCATAATCAGCAATCCTTTCGGCGCGATTCAGAATCCGAGCAACAAGCCGCGACCGCAGAAGCTTGGTATTATCTCAGGAAATATCAGAGTGCCGTTTACCGAAAACTGTATATCCATTACAAATGATATTCTCAACGAAAAATGGATCGGCACGGAAACCAACGGAGTGTTTCATCTCTCTTCGGACGGCGCTACTCTTCTTGAAAAGTTTAACACGTCAAACAGTCCTATACTTTCAAATAAAATAAATACGATCGAAGTCAGCAACAAAACCGGAATCGCTTATTTTGGGACTCAGAAAGGAATGTCAGCTTTAAAGACAAATGCAATAGAACCCGTTCAGGATTTTGACGAGATCATCGCATCGCCGAATCCTTATCTGATTCCGTCCGGCGTTAATCTCAAAATCGACGGGCTGATAGAAAACTCTACCATTAAGATAATAACACTTGACGGAAAAATTATAAATGAATTTGATTCTCCGGGAGGAAGGATTGCTTCATGGAACGGAATGACTTCCGATAATGAATTAACTCCGACCGGAATTTATATAATCGTTGCATTCAATCAGGACGGAAGTAAAGCCGGCACCGGAAAAGTAGCAATTGTAAGAAAATAAATTATTATGCTTGTAATTCCCGTAATTGACATAAAGGACGGTAAGTGCGTAAGGAAAATTCAGGATTTGAATAACAATACTGAATTCTATTCCGAGAGTCCTATCATTATGGCAAAGCTTTTCCGCAAGGAAAATTTCAAATGCATTCACATTACCGATCTTGACGGTGCGCTTCACGGCGATATGAAAAATTTTGACGTGATAAAAGAGATTACTCAATCCGTTGATATACCCATCCAGCTTGGCGGCGGCATCAGGGATATGGACATTGCGCGTAAGATAATCAAGGAGCTCGGAGTTTACAGGATAGTGATAGGCACGGCTGCATTGACTAATCCCGATTTTATCGTTTCTGCAATTACAGAATTCTCCCCTTCCAAAGTCATAATATGCATTGATGAAAAGCTTAATAACGTCGTGATGGACGGATGGATCAATTATGCAAATATAACACCGCTTGATTTTGCAAAGAAGATGGAAGCTTCCGGAGTTACAAGAATTATTTATCAGGATGTAACTAGGGTGGGAAATCTTTGCGGTCCGCATATTGACAGGTTACTGGAAATTGCAAACAATACAAATCTGAAGATCACTTCAGCCGGCGGAATTTCAAACTATCTGGATCTGAAACAAATTATGAATATAGAGCATCTGTCGATAGATTCCGTAATGATCTCAAGAGCTCTATACGAAAATCAGTTTCCGTGTCAGAGGATCTGGCGTGAACTCGAGTCAGAGGATACTTCGCTGAATCTTCCTGATGTTGCGGAATCCTGACAAATATATTTTATTTCTTTTTTACAATTCTGTAAATCTTATCATCGCCTTTTCTTACGCTGCCTCTCCCGTCTTTATTACTTGTAGAAAAATATATTGCGCCGTCCGGTCCCTGCGCTACATCTCTTATTCTTCCGAATTCAATCCCCTCTAACTTTTCAAATGACTTTACTTTCGAAGGATCATTTTCATCCGGAATGACTCTGTAAATTGCGTTACCTCTCAGACATCCGAAGAAGAAATTATTTTTAAATTCCGGAATTGAATCCGAACTGTAAAACATTCCCGATGCCGGCGCGACAGCCGGAGTGAATACAAGCGCGGGAGATATCATACCTTCAATACTTTGCTCATGTGATACTTCCGGCCATCCGTAATTTCCGCCTTTTACAATTACATTCACTTCATCACCTCCTCCGGGACCGTCAAATCCCGACGGACCGTGCTCTGTCGAATACAGAATTTCCGTACCGGGATACCAGTCTATTCCCTGTGAATTTCTGTGTCCAATGCTCCAGACAGGATTTCCGGGAAATGGATTATCTTCAGGTATTGTCCCGTCGGAATTAACTCTTAACAATTTTCCGTAAAGATTTTTCTTTTCCTGCACAAGACCTCTCTCGCCTGCGTCACCGGTTGTAATGTATAATTTTCCGTCAGGTCCGAATCTGAGTCTGCAACCGGCGTGATATCTTTCTGCAGGTATGTTATTTAAAATTATTTTTTCATCTGAAAGATTATCACCGTTATCTTTATATCTTACCACCTTTACCGCCAGTTCATCTCCGTTATCAAAGGCATAACTTACGTAGATCAGTTTGTTATTTATATAATCCGGATCCAGCGCAAGCCCCATCAGACCTTCTTCACCGCCCGAAGAGACATCCTTAAATTCTTTCAGCGGCTCAGTTTTTAAAACTCCGTTTTCTATAATACGGATCTTTCCGTTCCTTTCATTTACAAGCATTCTATCGGGAGATGTAAATACTATACTCCACGGCACGTACAGACCTTCTGCAAATACTTCTAAATCATAACCGCTTTTCTCATTTGTTACACCGGACACTTCGATTTTTTCGGTTTCTTGCTTTTCAGAAAGCGCGCCGGGATCTTCATTGACTTGTTTACATGAAAGCATATTTAAATTCAGAAGAAGGAACATACTGAATATGAACGGCGATTTTATAAGATTGATCTTTTTCATGATAAAAATTTTAATTGACGTGTAAAACAATTTTACCTTTTTTTATGACTGTTTCAAGATGATTCACTCCGAAATTATAAACTAGATATTTATAAGAAGGCATATCAAAAATAAGCAGGTCGGCTTGTTTGCCGGTCTCGATACTGCCTGATTTACTTTCTATGTTTAATGCAAATGCGGCGTTAATAGTTACTGCATTCAGAATTTCTTCAGCTGTCATTTTCAGATGAACAGAAGCGAGCGACATTATCATCTGAATATTTTCCGTCATGCAGCTTCCCGGATTGAAATCAGTAGCGAGCGCAACAGGGATTTTTTTTGAAATTAGTTTTCTTGCAGGAGCGTAAGGTATTCCCAGAAAATAAGAAACACCGGGCAGTACTGTTGCTATGATATTTCTCTTTTTCTTATCTTTGCAGTGCGCAGCGAGAAGCTCAATGTCATCTTCCTTTAATACTTCAAGATGATCGACCGATGCGGCGTTATGTTTTATTCCTGTTTCAATTCCTCCGACCGAATTAAACTGATCCGTATGAAGCTTTGCTGTCAGCCCGTATTTTTTTCCGAATGTAAATATCTTATCCGCTTCTTCTTTTGTAAAATAATTTACCTCTACGAATACGTCTATAAATTTCGCAAGTCCTTCTCTCGACACTATTGAAATAATATTGTGACAGATTTCATAGATGTATTCTTCCCTGCTTTTTTCGGGGTGAACCGAATGAGCGCCGAGGAAAGTCGGTATAATATCTATTCCGTATTTATTGTTTTCATTAAGTTCTTTCATTACTTCAAGAATTTTCAGTTCATTTCCCAGATCAAGTCCGTAACCCGATTTACCTTCGACAGTCGTCGAGCCGTATTTTATGAAATTATCAAGTCTCTTTCCTGATAGTTCAGTCAGCTCACTTTTATTGGAATTCCTAACGGCATTCACGGTAGAGAGAATACCGCCGCCGGCCTTTGCAATTTCCTGATAAGTCTTTCCGGCTTGTCTCATTTCATATTCATCTTCTCTCGATCCGGCAAATACAAAGTGGGTATGTGAATCTATGAATCCCGGAGTAATTACTTTTCCTCTTCCGTCAATTACATCATAATTTTTAACAGCGCTGCCTGCCAGAAATTTTTTCAGTTCGGCATTACTTCCTGCGAAAGCGATCTTATCTTTTTCAATAAAAATATTACCGTTTCTGATCAGTCCTATTTCAGACTGCTTTTTTCCGGCTTTCGGTATCCTGCCTTTGTTAGCACATGTAATAAGCTGACCTATATCCTTAATAAGTATATTCATTTTTAAAAAAAGAAAACCCTAAATTAATTTATAAGAAATTCAGGGTTGTTAAAAAAATTTTTAATTTTACACGACAGAGTTCAGAAGCTGTTCTTTGAATTTATCTATTTCGCTGATTCTCCAGCAAGCCGCAATATGCCCCGGTTCGACATCAGTCATCGGAGGTTCTTCATTCCAGCACTTGTCAATTGCAAATGTGCAACGTGTGCAGAAATGACAGCCCGCCGGATAGTTTGTAGGCGCCGGTACGCTGCCTTCTATAGTAGCAAGTTTTTTATGACCTGCGGAAAGTTTCGGTATGGAATTAAGAAGACCGATTGTGTAAGGATGTTTGCTGTTATAAAAGATCTGATCGGCGGTTCCGTATTCTGCGACTTTTGATGCATACATAACGCAGACTTTATCCGAAACTTCAGCGATAACTCCGAGATCATGCGTGATAATAATCACACCCATTCCGAGATCGGTCTGAAGCTTTTCAATAAGTTCAAGTATCTGCGCCTGAACAGTAACATCGAGGGCTGTCGTAGGTTCATCGGCTATAAGTATTTCAGGATTACAGCTAAGCGCCATTGCTATCATAATTCTCTGACGCATACCTCCCGAAAGCTGATGCGGATATTCATTATACCTCTGCTCCGGCGCGGGAATGCCTACGAGTCTGAGCATCTCAAGAGCTTTTTCCTTCGCCTGCTCTTTGGTGAGTTTTTGGTGAAGTATAACCGCTTCCTCGATCTGATCTCCGCATGTGAAAACAGGATTCAGTGAAGTCATCGGCTCCTGAAATATCATTCCTATATCATTGCCTCTGAGCTCCTGCATTTCCTTTTCGGTAAAATTCAGGACATTCTTCCCTTTAAAAAGTATCTCGCCGCCTGCGATTTTTCCGGGTGGCTCGGGTATAAGGCGCATTATTGACAAAGCCGATACGCTTTTACCGCATCCTGACTCGCCTACTATTCCGAGAGTTTCACCTTTGTCTAATGAAAAACTTACATCATCAACGGCTTTTGCAACTCCGTCATCAGTATAGAAATAAGTTTTTAAATTTTTAACTTCAAGAAGTTTTGACATAGAAATGTTTAGTATTTAATGTTTTTAAATTAGTTTAAATATGGAACTGATTCAAGTAAATTATATGAATCACGCTCTAAGGTCGTCCGGTGTTCATTAATAAGGAGGTTAAAAAATTAACAATAAAAGTCGTATGTGTATTTAACAGTCTGAAATTAAATTTACTTTAAAAGAACAATAAATTAAGTTAAGTTTAATAAAAAAAATTTTTAATCAAACCCACATCAAATCAATAAAGGCAGATTTAAATTATTACTGATACTATTACTGTCCGTAATTTCTTTTTTTTACCTGTATTATCTTCGTTACGACAACCAGAATCTTAATCTGAGCGGATATGAAGATAAAACGGGCAATATTCTTTCGATAGTATTTTTTTCAATTTTGACTCTGGTCTTAATAACCGATCTTTTTATCTGGAAAAATCCCGGCGGCTTTATCATTTCTTTACTGCTTTTTCTTTCCGTATTCGGAATACTCTGTCTTAATTTCTCAATATTTTATTTCAATAAAGATCTGAGAGTTATTTTATCAAGCGTATTTCTTATAATCAATCTTATCATTCTTTCATCAGCACTGAGCGTGTTATTTTCACGCAGCAGAAATTTCAGTTTTTTAAAGTCACTTCTTATCTTCCTTATAATATTCATCACCGGATTATTGGCTGTATTCATGTCGGTTTACAGTTTCAAAGACGATGAGCAGAAATATTCCAATAGTAATCTTAAAGCCGATGCCGGCGCAATACTCGGCGCAGCGGTGTGGGGAGGCAACCGTCCTTCTCCAGTACTTAGAGAAAGGATCAATAAAGGTTATGAAATTTACAGCAAAGGCACTGTCCCGAAAATTGTAATCACAGGCGGCGGCTCGCCAAATGAACTCACCGAAGGCGAAGTGTCTATGAATGAACTTAAAAAATTAGGCGTGCCTGAAAAAGACCTTTTTCTTGAAAGCTCATCAAGCTCCACAATCGAGCAGATACATTTCATCCGCGACAGTCTTTATCACAAAAGCAACTGGAACAAAATTATACTCGTGTCCGATAATTTTCATCTGAGACGCGCATCTGAAATATGCAGCTTCAATGACATCCGAGCCGATTGTATCTCATCCGATAAAGTCCTCTCAAAAGAAGGAACTGCGCTCTTCTGTCTTAAAGAAAGTCTCGCGCTGATCGTTTTCTGGATGGTGGGGATTTGAAAATCAATTGAGAATTATCAGTATAAAAATTAATGTTGATTTATATATCTGCTGAAATTACTCATTCTGCTTTCAATTATTTCAGGGTACGATCTTTGAAATAAAATTATATGAATTATTATCTGCAAACACTGCATCGGTTACATCTGTTATCCCGTCACCGTTCAGATCAGTCGGAATATAACCTCCTGCAAAAATTGCTGCATCGTTATCTATTAATGTCCCGTCCCCGATATCCACAAATCCGTTCTGATCTGCGTCAGCGGAATATATGCAATACTTTGAACCTGTAAGAATCATGTTATCACCGAATGCCTGTGATACTGAAGAAGTAAAATCATAACTTAAAGTTCCTCCGAAATTATACTCTTCACCTCCTGCTTTACTCCATGTCTCAATGCTGTTCCTGTGTTTTACCATTATAAAATAATTTCCGGAAGGAGCATTTCTGAATCCGAAATTCCCGGTGAATGTCAGTGAGTCTATTACTCCTCTTGATGAATCAATATTCTGATAAGGTGAAGTTACGCTTTTCAAATAAACTGAAACAGTGTCATTCATGTTCAAAGAATTTTGAGCTGAATTATATAATCCCTCCTGCGCTAAGGTAAGCTGAAGATTCGTAACTACACTGTTAATCAGAGGACTGTAGTTTTTCAATTTAATATCATCTATATACCAGCCGTCTGCCACAACTCCCTGATCACTCTGCAGTCTGAATCTTATTTTTAACTGAGAAGATGAATTTGCAAAAGATGTTATGTCAATATTCTGCTCTGTCCAGGTTGTCATAACACCGTTGTATGATTTTACTGTCTGCCAGGAAGAGCCATTGTTACTTGAAACTTCCACATAGCAGAAGTCATATCCTGCTTCGGTATTATATCTGTGCCAGAAGTTCAGGAAAGTTACAGGTACTGAACTAATATCAACAGGAATATTCAGTGTCATTGAATTATTCGTATTGTTAGAATAATTACCAGACGGACTGTCAGTAAAAGAATTATTAGGTGTATGCGACTGAGATGATGTAACTGCCCAACCTGAATTTGTAGTCCATTTGCCGAATCCGTTTTCTGCACTGTCAGATAATGTCAAAGCACCATTGCCTGTAAGAACGTATTTTGTTTCCTGATATACTATATCCGAATCATTTTGTCTGAATTTAATATTTAGGGGCAGTGCTGAATTTAATGGAACTGCCGGAGATACCGTGAAACCAAATATTGAACTGTCACTCTGAAAGGAGCTCAGGGTAGAATAGTTAAAACTTGTTATCGGGATATTCAAATAAAAGCTTGGAGATGTAACTTCAACTTTTACATTCTGCGCAGACAGCTGACCTTTATTTTTAAAAATTAAATTTAAAGTACCTGATTCCCCCGGAATATAAATCTGCTTATTAAGATTTGAAGATACCGGAAAGACATATGCGCCGCTTATAAGAGCTAAATACTGATTTGTAAAAAGCATACTTTCAGCAAGCGGGATTATCTCCGACTGAGCAGGCCAGAATCCGGTTAGTCCTGTTTCAGGCGTGACTGCAATTATATTGTGACCTGTGTGAGCAGAATCATTATAATACCAGTCATCAGCACAGCCTCTTACCGCATATCCGACAGTCGATAACGGTGTCCCGGTAATATAATTATTATATCTGCTCATATCTGCAAGATATTCATTAAACTTTGCATCATCTGGAGTTGGCGATGGATCTGACCAAGCCCATGGTTTTATAATATAATTTCCGTAAGTATGTGAACCCATTACAGAGTTGATATTTCTCGAATTAATAAAATTCATCGCTGCCTGTGTTTCTGATTCTGAAAACGGTGACGTGCCTCTGTATGTACTGCTGGAAGTACTGGTACTTGATCCGTTGTTTGATGAATTCCAGTACTGATAAATACCGTAATTCCTGTTTAAGTCAACACCGTAGTTACTTCCGTTAAATTTTCTGTTTTTTCTCCACATACCGCCTCCGTTAGGATTGGTAGTTTCATTATAGACATATCCGTCAGGATTAAGAACAGGCGTAAAATATAATTCCCTGTTGTTCAGGATGTAAGCAGCAATTGGATCGATATTATAATTTTCAAGTAACCAGTAAATATAAAAGATCATATGCTGCATGCTTTCTGGTTCTCTGGCGTGAATAAGAGAGTGATACCAGGCCTCGGGTCTGCCTGTGGGAGAATCGGGATTTTTTGTAACTCTGACTGTCCATATTTGTCTGTTTTCAACCGTTGAACCTATAGAGAATTTTGTTGAAATTAGATCCGGATACTGAAGTCTCATCGAATCCAGCTTTGCAGTAACCTCGCTGTATTTTAAAAATCCACCCATTGTTCCATAGATTGAATGACTGACATTAAACTGAGCTGATGAATTACTGATAGATTTTTGAATTTCACTGCGAGACATTTTCGGCAGGCTTTCATAATAATTTTCCCAGTCGGGAATTAAAATATTATACGGCACTCCGGAATTGTCCAGCATTTTTATTTCACTTTCTGAAAGCCAGGCATCTGTATAATCTGCTTTTCTTACTGCATGATCAATTAAAAGCCCGGCATCTATGATTCTTTTATCGGCATTCTCTCCCTGAGAAAAAATTCTTACCTGCGAATATTTTTCCTGTTTAAAATTCTGACTATTCTGTGATCCGGCTGACTTAAATAAAATCAAAAAAAATACAGCCGCTAAAATCATTAAATTTATTTTCATATATAATTTTTATTAAACTAAATTAATGCATAGTATAATTTTAAAGTATTCAATTTTAATCGTATGATTTATTTTATATAATCATACTAATATTAAAAAATTATATAAACTGTAAATACTTCACTTTCCGATACAGAAATTCCTGAAAATATTATTTAGTATATCATCATTTGTTACCTCGCCGGTGATCTCGCCCAGTTGACTAAGTGAGTTACGCAGATCGACAGAGAGGAATTCGCCTGTCATACCTTTATCAAGAGTAGCGGCTGCATTCTTAAGTGACGAAACAGTATTCTCAAGACAAATCCTGTGACGGAGATTAGTGATTATTATCTCACCTGATTTATCCGAAGTAATATTTTCGAGTGATAGTTTTTTCAGCATGGCGTCTTTTAAAGATTCAATGCTTTCGTCCTTAAGCAGGGAAATATTTATTATGTCTTTTCTCTGCGATGTATCTGAATGGGTTGTGTTTCCTTCATTAGTTTTTCCTTCATTAGTTTTTCCTTTATTAATTTTTCCAAGATCGGATTTTGAAAATACCGGAATCGTTTTTTTCTGATCAAAATTCTTTTCAGCATATTTAATTTCTTCTTTCGCTTCATTTTCCCCTGCAGACGAATCAATCAGATAAATTATCAGATCCGCTTCATCTATCTTGCTGAAACTTCTTTTTATCCCTTCGCTTTCTATATGATCATCCGATGAGCGCAGACCGGCAGTGTCAGTGAGATTGAAAACTATACCGCCGATGATAAGCCGCTCTTCGATAAAATCTCTGGTAGTGCCCGCTATGTCGCTGACAATCGCGCGGTTTGTTTTGAGCAGATAATTAAAAAGCGACGACTTGCCGCTGTTTGGTCTGCCGGCTATTACAAGCCGGACGCCTTCACGGATGACCTTTCCCTGAATGTATGTATCAATGACGGATTCAAGCCGGCTGATAATTTTCTCGATCTTATTTCTCACCTCGTCCTTTTTTACAAATTCAAGATCTTCTTCTGCGAAATCAAGTTCGAGTTCGATAAGCGAAGTTACATTTATAATTTCATCTTTTATACCGTGCACTAATTCCGACAGTTTTCCCTCGAGCTGTTTTATTGAAGATGAATGAGCAGATTCGGTCTGCGAGCTTATCAGATCCGCGACAGCTTCCGCCTGCGCCAGATCCATTTTTCCGTTGAGGAATGCTCTTTTAGTGAATTCCCCCGGCTCTGCAAGTCTTGCCCCTTTGATCAGTATCAGTTTTAAAATTTTCCGCGCGATGAAATTGCCGCCGTGTGAAGAAATTTCTATTACATCCTCACCGGTGTATGAATTCGGATTCCTGAATATTGTAACAAGAGATTCATCAATAATGCTTTCTCCGTCAGAAATAAATCCGAAGTGAACAGTGTGAGATTTAAAATCACTTAACTTAAACGAATGTATTCCGGCATTATCCTTATAAAAAATATTTTCCGTTATCCTAAAAGAATCTGCTCCGGAAATTCTTATCACTGCTATTCCGCCTTCTCCCGGCGGAGTTGAGATCGCAGCTATTGTGTCATTGAGATTAAAATTCATTATACAGATTCAGTTTTTATTTTTTCTGAATATCAGCCATACAAATACCGGCGCTCCGACAAGCGACGTTACAATGCCGACCGGTATTTCCGAAGGAGCGATAACCGTTCTCGAAACCGTATCCGCGGTTAGCAAAAATAATGCACCGAGTATTACCGCACAGGGAACGGAATATCTGTGATCATTTCCTATCAGCAGTTTAGAGAGATTCGGAACTATCAGCCCGACAAAACTGATTATACCGGCTATCGAAACAGCCGTAGCGGCGAGCACTGACGAAAGTATTATACAGATCTTCTGAAATTTTTTCAGATCAAGTCCGAGCGAAACCGCAAGCTCTTCACTCAGATTTAAAACATTCAGATCCTTTGAGATAAGAAAAGCTCCGGCTATACCGGCAGCGGCAAAGAAGATTCCGAGATTAAATTCATTCCATCCCCTTCCGGATAAGCCGCCGTTCAGCCAGTAAATTATCTGCATGACGGAACTTCCGGATAAAAGAAGCAGAAGTCCGTTGACCGAAGAAATGAAAGCGCTTACGGCAATTCCCGCAAGTATGATCTTGTTTGATGAAATGAAGTTACTGTTCTTTTTTCTGAATCCCTTTGCAAAGAAAAAGATCATCAGAGTTGTAAGAATCGCAAATATGAATGAAACCGGAGTGATAAGCAAAAACGAAAAACTTACCGGCAGAATAAAAGTAAGAATCGCTCCAAGACCTGCACCTGCTGAAATACCGAGCAGTCCGGGCTCTGCAAGACTGTTTCTGAGCATTGACTGAAGTATTATTCCTGAACATGACAGCGAAGCGCCGACTATCATGGAATTCAGAATACGGGGAAGTCTTATATTCAGAATTATGTCCTTTGAAGTCTGATTGCCTTCGGAAAAAAGATTAAATATTCCGGAAACCGGTATGTCAGCGCTTCCGAGTGTCAGCGCATACAAAAACATTATTAACAAAGAAATTGTTAACGCCGAAAGTATTAAAACTTTTTTAGACAATAATTAATAAATTTAAATAAGCGTTTATATACAATATATTAAAACGAAACTCTTAGCTTAATGAATAAATTCGGCTCATTTAATATAAAGATTGCGCTGATCACGATCGGCGTTGTCATTGCAATGGTTATTCTTATCTACACTCAGATACTCGCTCAGAGAATTCAAAACAGAGAGCGGGACATTGCAGGGCTGTATGCGAAATCGATGGAGTATCTCGCCAATGACGAAAATTCTTCCGGCGAGTACGGTTTCATTTTTGATCAGATAATTCCGCAGATAAATTTTCCGATCATTGCCACTGACAGGGATCAGAAGGAAATAATACTGACAAAGAATGTTGAATACGATACGACGATGCCCGAGAGTAAAAAGAAAGAATATCTTTTAAAGATCGCAAAAGAGATGGACGAAATTAATCCGCCGATCATTGTATCATATAAGGATTCGGTAATTTTAAATTATGTTCATTACGGACAGTCAAGTCTAGTTACCGAACTGAAACTTCTGCCGGTGTTTGAGCTGATCACAGCGATAATTTTTGTCTTCCTCGGTTATATCGGATTTTCTTACATTAAAAAAAATGAGCAGAGCAATATCTGGGTAGGTCTCTCGAGGGAAACAGCTCATCAGCTCGGTACGCCACTTTCTTCTCTGATGGGCTGGATTGAAATGCTGAAAAATATTGAACCTCAGACTCCTGAACTTATCGAAACTACAAATGAAATCAGCAATGATGTGGATAAGCTGGGAAAAATCGCGGGCAGATTTTCAAAGATCGGTTCACAGCCGAAACTTGTAGAGGAAAACGTAACTGCGGTCATTAGAAAAGTAACTGAATATTTTGAAAAGAGAATACCGACTCTCATAAGCGCGGACGGAAGTCAGAAGAAGAAGGTTGAAATTTCAATAAACAGTCCGCGGGAAATATACGCAAACATTAACAAGGATCTTTTTGAATGGGTGATAGAAAATCTGATCAAGAATGCAATTGACGCTATGGACAGAACCGACGGATTTATAGCAATCAATATTTCCGCAGTAGGAAGCGATGTGATCATCGACGTTACTGACAGCGGAAAAGGAATTGATACGAAATTTAAAAAAGATATATTCAGACCGGGATATTCTACCAAAACCAGAGGATGGGGACTCGGGCTAAGTCTGTCGAAAAGAATCATCGAGGATTATCACAAAGGAAAATTACTGCTGCTCGAATCAACAGTAGGCAAAGGCACTACATTCAGAATAAAATTACATATTAAATAAGAATTTAATTTCTAATTGGAATTAACAGAGGAAAATAAAAGCATCAGTTTCAGCGGCAAAGTCAGAACTTACATTAATCATTTTCTGTCAAACAGTTTTACCCAGATCATTTTTCTTATCATTTTAAAATTTATTTTTCAGATAATAATACTGGGATCGGGATACAGATGGCTGTCCGCCGACGACTTCTGCCGCACGGTAAAATCTTTTGAATGGCTTCAGAGACCTGTCATTGATTCCGGCGTCTGGCTTACTCCCCATTTCTGGATAAACGGATTTGTCATGATCTTCGTAAAGGATCTCTTTCTCGCCGCTACTATTGTTAATATGATTTTCTCGGCAGCCAATGTAATTTTTTTCTACAAAATAGCTGAGATCTGTTTTGACAAAAGGATTGCATTCGTTTCTTCTTTAATTTTTATTTTCTTTCCGTTTCAGGTCTGGCTGAGCGTCTCCGGTCTTCCCGAATCCGTTTTCTTCTTTTTTGTTACAGCGGGAATTTATTTTTTTCTCAAATGGAGGTTCTTCGGAAGAAACAATATCATGCTGATACTTTCAGCTTTAATGTTCGCTTTTTCAAATGTATTCCGGTATGAAGGCTGGCTCTTCAGTGCCGTGTTTATTCTTCTCACGCTTCTCGATATTCTGAAAGAGAAAAAGCTTACGAAAGTTATTCTGAAGAATTTCCTTATTTCACTGATATCGTTTTTTACAATCGCCTGGTGGCTGATACAGAATTACATCGATCACGGCAATGTCTTTTTCTTCGCGGAGGAAACTACAAAAATATTTAAGACTTTTAATACCGCAGGATTTTTGCAGCGGCTTGTGCAGTATCCGACATTCATTTTTTTTATAGCGCCGATCACAACTTTCTTTTCGCTGAAATGCTTACTTGATGTCCTGAAGACTCCGGGCATTACCGCCGTTAAAATATTTCTGCTCTTCAATATTCTTGAGCTTACTCTGCTGATACTACAGGGGATACTCGGCACGGGCGGTACAAATATGATCTCAAGATACATTGTGATCAATGCTCTGTTTTTTATTCCGTTCGCAGTGAAACAGTCTTTTGAATTCAAAAAATATCTTACGGTATCTTTCGCAGTTATTGTAATTCTTGTAAATATTATATGGAGCTTTTATTATCCGCAGCCCTTCAGGGAAGATACATTTGAAGTAGGAAAGATCATAAGGGAGTTTGATGAAAAAGAATATTTCGGAGAGACGGGAAAGATATACTTCGAAGAAATTCAGGGCTACTTCGATGTGTTTGCCGTGCAGGCGCTGTCAAACGATCCGTCTAAGTTTATATTGGGCGATATTCCAACTGCAGTTATAAGCGAAAGAAAAGTCAGGAAGGACAAAGCCGCTTCGCATGAAGATCTTAATCTGCTTGAGATGAAAAACTATCTTGAGAAGAACAACATAAAACTTGCTATTGTAAAAAGCGACAGTTACTCGGATAAGCTTAAGAAGCTGAGTTACAGAAGCGAATATATCGGCGATTACAAATTATTTTATCTTGATGAAAAGGAAAGCGAATATCATACAAATTCAATTTCACTACTTCCGAATAATGTAATTCAGCTTAGTGAAAATCCCGATATTATAAATTTCAACAAGCTTCTCGCTCTGAAAAACTTTACGATAGACAATACCAATTTCGGACTGAATCCGCAGACAGTAATATTGAACTGGGGCGCCGCTGATCCGAATATCATCGACAGTCTGAATTATTCCGAAATGGAATATGAGAGATATTACACGGCGCTTGATCTCAGAAAAGCTGAAAATGATTCAGTTGTATATTCAGCATTCTACAGAATTTTTTCCGACAGGAATATCGAGGAGATGATCGAAAATAATAACGTTATGAATATTATTGTGCTGAAACCGTTTGCGATACTGAATTACTCAAAGAAATATAAGCAGTCGCCTTTTGACGGCGGCGTATATAAACTAGACGTCAGAGTAATTGATAATAAAACGAAAAGAGATTTGACTGTTTACAAGTCAGACAGCTTATACATTCCTCCGGCGGAAGATGAGGAGGATACGGTAATAGCAGGCAGAAACATTATCGCTGATACAATCATCACCGTCCGTAAAAAACCTGTTCAGAAAGCTGAAAGCAAAATTTATGTGAGTTATAATCTGGGAACTGTGATCGCAATGTTCCCTGATTCCGATTACAATAAAATAGTGCAGATGTCCGGCGCTAATATTTACAGACTTCTCATGAGAAACGGACTGCAGGTTTTCTTTTCACAAAGATATCAGGGAGATCAGTTTCTTAACTGGGTGTTTAATTATTTTTAAAATATTATTTCAGCAGCATCATCCTCTTCGTCTGAGTAAATCCGCCTGCCCGTATTGT
>ERZ761609.465-NODE-465-length-47271-cov-12.144040_pt1 | contig 47271 bp, 46 predicted proteins | sample MGYA00511163_ERZ761609 | MGnify/ENA primary metagenome ERZ761609 (study PRJEB28899, sample SAMN02445070) | bioreactor sludge metagenome | biome: EBPR sludge | place: Australia: Brisbane, Thorneside Wastewater Treatment Plant | collected 2011-12-16 ... | reverse complement strand
CCGAAACTATCTTTTTTGTCAGACAGGGTCAGTTGGTTTTCATGGTTGGGATATTGGTCAAGAAAACCACGCAGCATAAATATGGTTGTTTTTCTTTGAAGGCCGGCAAGCTTGCTGATGGCTTCAAAAACAATCAATCCGATAGCTGGAAGAAGCCCCTTCATAAGACTGGAACTATCAATAAATTTTGATTTGAACAGTGATGATCCTTTTACTTTCTCAAAAAGCCTTGTTGCCTTAAATTCAACCAATGGTGAAAGTTGGACATAATGATTAAGGAGGTCATGCTCCTTTTGGATCGTCTCGGGAAACCCAAGACCCTTGCGCTGCGTTCCTGCGCCAAGTGGCATATCGGTAAAAAGAGGGTCTTGGGTTGACGTGCGTTTGTTCAATTTCAGTACAGCCATATCAGCTTTGGGGTGTGTCGAGAAATAACGCCCTACAGCAGACCCTCCCAGGTCGGAATTTAGCAAAATTCTAGGGGTTTCAATGCCTCCAGCCGCCAGAATGAACAAATCCGCAGAAACTGTTTCACGCGGTACACCTTGATGTTTTTCGCAAGTATCTATCAATTCAATGGATATAATTTTTTTGTTATCGCGATTGATTTTTGCAGCTCGACGATTAGTCAGAATTTGAAGATTTTTGTATTTTTGAGTTGCTAAAGTCAGATATTGACCCGCGTTAAACGGAGATTTCGCCCATAAAAATGGTTTGAGTGTGACTGATTTTAATCCGGAAAAAGCACCGGAACATGGTTCATCTTCACTGAAATTCCCAACATCTTTAATACCAAGGATCTCTGATGCCTGAGTATAATATAACTCCATTTCATCACGAGATACAGGCCAGCCCTTTTCAAAATCGCAAGTTTCAAGCGGCGCAATGCGCCCTGCCCATAAGTTGGTTGCACCTCCGATCTGACGGGAAAATCCGAATTTTATGTCCGTTTCACCTGATACGGAAATACGATCCGTAACAGCTTCGAGTGTAAAATCCGGAGCAGAGCTTCCAGCTTCGATAACAAGAACCTCATGGCCTTTTTCCGCTAAAGAAACCGCCAATACACTGCCAGCTGGACCAGAGCCGATAATACAAATTTGCGAGAACATGACGTTTTCCTACTATTTTGTTTAAATATATTTCAGATCAGATTTTGTATCGTTTTCACATCTTATATTCAACTGTTAGTCTTTAGATAGATTGTCGCGGGATTTGTTAAGGTATATTTGGCCAGTGTTCAAGCCGAACCAGTTGACAAAAATAATGGCAGAATGTTAGACAAACTCAGAATTCCTTATGTTTTTCCGTGGAGGGAGCTATGAAGGCTGCTATTAAATCTATCGAAGCCAAGGCGGTCAATTATCTTCTTCGCCATATTCCCAGAACAAAAACAAGTGATGTTTTTTCTCCTTCCGTTGAGTCAGCTCAGGATGAGGTCGAAGACATATTCACGTCTTCGTCAGGAACTAAAATTCCGGTTTTGAAACATCATCGCTATAGCCTAAAAAAATGTTGGTCCGTTTTTGGGCCTGTTGCCGGACTTTCAGAGTTGAAAGGGAAGGGCTTGCTTTCAGAAGATGACCAAAAATATCTAAAGGATGTGATTGGTCACCGCACAATTACGGATTCTTTTATGAATATTCGTGCGCGTTTAACCCCTTATGTTGAAAAATATAGTAATTTGTTTGTAACAACAACCATTCCCGACATTGGAAAAAGGTTACTAAAACCTAGTCTTGAGACAGCGGAAACATTAATTTCAAAAAAGACAGTACAGCATAGAGCCTTGATCGAGAAAATTAATGGGTTGGTTACAGGTAAAAAGATTTCGGGACAGGATAAAATCCTAGAAATTGGATATACATCAGGTGGCGAGTCCATTATTGGATTCGAGCGTTTGGGATTTCAGGCTTTCGGCATAGATAACTTTTACTATGACAGCGTAAAATCCACCAGCCGTCACGAAATTATACGTGATTTAACCAAAACCAAAGTTACATTCGATGTGGGGGATATTACCACGCGCACCGGATACGAAGAAGACTCATTGGCCTTGGTGTATTCGTTAAGTGTGATTGAACATATTGCCGATTTACCTGCAGCTTTTGATGAAATGTTCAGAATTTTGCGTCCCGGGGGAGTGATGTTCCACAGATACGATCCATTCTTTCACATTGGCGGGGCTCATTCTCATGCTTCACTTGATTCCCCATGGGCACATATGCGCATGAATGATGATGATCTAGAGCATTATATCAGGTTATATCGCCCCAATGAGGCTGAAGTCAGTTTACCATGGATCAAAAACGCTTTAAATCGCCGCCATACAACGAATTATATTCAAAATGCTGTGTCTAAGGCCGGATTTAAAATTAGATTGTGGGACGTGGAATATGTATCTGATGCCCATCGGGCTTTGTTAACCCCTGATATCATTTCTGATTGCTTGATTCAAAATGATAACATCACCATTGCTGATTTGTGTGGTAAAGCTGTCTCGTTTATTGCTGAGAAACCTGCAAAATAAACTTATATCGTGTTCTGAATATATATTCGACAATGCCGATCATCACCAGCCTGTAAAGTATGGTTGATATAACCGCACCTGCAAGCCCCATAGTAGGAACCAGAATAAGGGACGCTATTATTCTTGTGAAAGACATGCCCAACGTAATATCCCGATAACTTGAAATATCCAATTTTGACATGATAAAGCGGGATCTAAGGGTTGCAAAATTTCCCAGCGCAATAGTGCAAAGCAAGGCAATCGCATAAGGAAGTGCGTCTGTGTAACTGCTGCTGAATAAAGATTCAAAGAAAAGGGGCAGAAATAGAAAAGCAAATACAACAATGCCAATCGCAAAAAATCCGGAAAGGATTTTAAGCTGCTTGTCCGTTTTCTTTGTATACTCTTTGTGCTTGGCAAACCTAGGCATCATAACATTTGCAACATCTTGTATTAGATTCTTGATGAGCTCCGGAATTTTCTCTGCAACGACCAGCAATGCCATATCTATCGGTGAAATGAAAAAATATAAAAGTAACTTATCAAGTTGATTGGCAAGCGTGTTGGCAAAGGAATAAATAGTAGCTTTGATTCCATATTTCATACTGCCTTCTTCACTTTTGTCATCTGGTTTGACAAAGTGAAGAGCTCTGATCGTCTGAATAATATTGCGAACCATTCCGGTCGAGCAGAAAAAGAGGATAGGTAGAACATAATTTCCAGGAAACAAAAGAATTGATCCTGTTATAAGAGCTGATTGTATAGCGTATATTTGCCCACTAAACCATGCGATGGCTTTAAAATCTTCCAATCCCTTTTTTAGACCCTTCCATTGCTCCAATCCCATTGAAAATGGAAAACATATAGCGGCAATCAAGAGAGCCGAGGCGTTATTATTTGCCTCATTCAAATAATACCATAAACTTCCACCAATCAGACAAAATGATCCAAGCCAGCTTGTTAAGAATGAAAGCGGCATGACCTTCCGGTATGTTCCGTTGAAACCTCGGGCAACAGATTGGGTAATAGTTGTAGTCAGTTCTGGTAAAGTAAAAACGGATAATAACCCCATGGCAGTGAGAACAAGGCTGTAAAAAGCAAATTGTTCTTGTGAAAGTCCCCGCACTAGAAAATAGATCATGATAATCGCAGCAATTTTCTGGACACCGCGCAGAGCAAAAACCATTAGAAAATTTTTGATTAGATCTTTTCTGTTTTGCGACAATTTTTCAAGAAAATTTTTGCCACAATCAAACAGATGTAATGTTGTCATGGGTATACACTTTTCTACTCGACGTTTTTTGATTTTGTTCTTGATTTAAGCGAGTTTTAATAACTTTTGCCGGAACACCTGCCGCAATCGCATAAGGAGGAATATCTTTTGTTACAACAGCTCCGGCTCCAATGACCGCACCTTTTCCAATTGTAACACCATCCAATACTCTAACGCCTGACGCAATCCAGACATCATCTTCAATAATAATACCTGATGATCTGTATCCTTGATGATTGATAGGTTTATCAGGGTCTTCAAAATTGTGATTGAACGCAATGAGTGATGTATGCGCTGCAATCCGAACATGATCCCCGATGGTGATTCCGCCATATCCTAAAAGCACACAATAAGGATTAATTGAGCAACTTCTGCCGATCGTGATAAATCCCGAACGCGGGCAAATTAACGCAAAATCCTTGATAATCGTACCAGATCCTATGGATGCGACAAATTCCAGATCGGACTGATGATCCAGAATAATGCGTGCTTGAGGTTCTATAATTGCTCGCTCTGCAATCCAGATCTGGCCGCATAATCCATATAAAACACGATTTTTTGCTCTGCCCCAATCTCGAACAAGGCGCAGTAAGCGCCGGACAATTTTATGTGACAGCTTTGGAACGTAAGGTTTGTCGAAGTTTCTATCAGACTTTTTATCAGGCATGTTGCTCGCTCAATGGCACAATGTATGTACGTGTATATAAAAACAAGCAGTATGTCTATCTATGTTTTTGTTGAGGTTGGTATGAATTGGCATATTTCAACATTTCTTTAGGGCTCTATAGGAAAAATTGGTTTGACTATACAAAGGTCTTCAATGATAAAAGACTGAGTTAGCAGATCGACACATCGCCACGAATTATTGAAAATAATTGAGGACATGAGTATAAAAATCACCATCGGTATTACTTGCTATAACGCTGAAGCAACGATTGTACAGGCAATAGAGTCGGCCTGTATGCAGGATTATGCTGATTTTGAAATTGTGGTTGTTGATGATTGCTCACAAGATAATTCCGTCAGCTTGGTCAAAGAAGCTATCAAAGATAAAACCAACATCCTTCTTGTTTGCCATAAAGAAAACAAAGGTTATCCAAGCGCACTTAATAGCATTATTGAGAATGCACAAGGAGATTATATTGCCTTTTTTGATGATGACGATATGAGCCGTTCTGATCGTCTGTCTGAGCAGCTTGTTCGTATTCAAGCTTATGGTCGGCTGCACCGGACAGATTTTATATTTTGCTATACCAACAGGAATATTTTGCTGGTTGGGGAAACCATCCCGAGTGGCAAGGCATTTGCAATCGGACGAACATTTCCTGAACCTCATGGCTTGGATGTTGCCGATTTTCTGTTGTGGCATTCGGGCGCCTCTGGTTTTGTCTGGGGCATGTTTGGAAGCTGTACACTTATGGCTCCACGTTCAGCATTTCTGAAAGTAGGGCCTTTTGATCCTGATTTCAGGAGGTGTGCAGAATGGGATTTAGCTGTACGGGCAGCGTTTATGGGAGCACATTTTATTTCTGTTGACCAGCCATTGGTTTGTCAAAGAAAGACACCAACACGGGATAAGGCCGGTAAAATTCCTCTCAAATATGCCATGATGTTGCGTAAGAAGCATAAAAACTATCTTGATGCAAAAGGGGTGTATGCTGCATCTTTGATGATTGCACGAGCAAGGTATTTTGGAGGGAAACACCGTATGGTTTGGTCACGTTTCTATCATTTTCTGGCATGTTGTTTGGCACCCCGAACTATAGGTTACGAGACAGCTTGCCGGGTTTTACGAAGAGTTACGCGACTTCAGGTATTAAAGAAATTTTATGGATAAAGTTTTCTGATATGGATCAAGAAAAAGTCACTATAGGCATGACCTGTTATAATTCTGCAGATACAATCGGCAGAGCCATTCAGAGTGCTTTAGCTCAGAACTATTCTAATAAAGAAATTCTGATTGTTGATGATGGATCCTCGGATGAGTCTGTGGGTGTTATCACGCAAATGATTAGCCGTAATCCTGAAGCCAGATTGATTATTCACAAGGAAAATACTGGTTTTGCAGGGGCTTTGAATACTCTTATTCAAGAGGCTCAAGGTAAATATTTGGTCATTTTTGACGATGATGATGTCAGCGTTGATCATCGTGTGCAGACCCAGTTGGATCGTATTTTATCTTATCAGAAAGAGTTTCATACAGATATGGTAGTGTGTCATTCTGCAAGGTTACAATCCTATCAGGATGGGTCAGAATTTTACGAGCCAACGGCAGGATGTGTTGAAGGAGAGGCTCCGCACGGAGTCAATATGGCAAACCGCATTTTGGTGGGGCATCTGTCAAAAGGAGTTGTCGGGTCGTGTGCAAATTGTTCGCGGATGGCTCCCGTTTCTGCATTCAAGGTTATTCAAGGGTTTGACAGAAATTTACGTCGATGTGAAGATACGGATTTTAATGTTCGGTTTGCGTTAGCCGGAGGGCATTTTGTTGGGATTGCAGAACCATTGGTCATTCAAACGATGACGGGTGGAAACGATAAAACCCTTGATCGTGAATATGCGGCAGAAAAAATGATGATAGAAAAACATAAAGATTATTTGTCCTCTATTGGGTGGTATTCTTTTTGCGTGGCATGGCAGGATGTCAAGTATGCTAATCTTTCGGGACAGTTTCGAGAGGTTTTTGTGAAAATTTTATTTTTACTATTTAGACATCCTGTGCAAACCCTTTGTAAGATAGGATGGGCAATTCCTGCCAAAAGAACGCGGTCTCGGTTGAAGTCGTTCTATGTTATGCAAGGAAGTAGGTAGGTCTATATGACAGCTTCACATCCTCTCATTACCATAGGTTTGACCTGTTATAATGCTGAAGATACTATCGGACGTGCGATAGATGGGGCTTTAGCGCAAGATTATCCGAATTTTGAAATTGTAGTTGTTGATGACGGGTCTCAGGATAGATCGATTGATGTTATTAAAGAAAAGAAAATGATGAGTGATCGGGTCAGATTGGTTCTTCACGAACAAAATAAAGGGTTTCCTTCTGCGCTAAATAGTATAATAGAAAATTCATCAGGGGAATTCATTGCTATTTTTGATGACGATGATGAAAGCCACCCTGATCGTATTAAAACGCAGTATCAGACTATATCCGATTATGAAGCAAAAACGGGTATTGTTTTGGTAGCTTGTTACGCAAGTCTAATAAAGAAATATCCAAACAATTATGTGGTTGATTTTCAGGCAATAGGGTCTCGTCCACATCAACCGGTTGGTGAAGATATTGTGAAATACCATCTTTATTTGGATCGTGATCCTGATGTCTTCTATGGAGGGGGAACACCAAGTTGTTCTTTGATGGCAAGAAAATCTACATTTGAAAAAGTTGGTTCTTATGATGTTTCTTTGAAGCGCAGCGAAGATTGCGATTTTGCCGTTAGGTTAGGGTTAGCTGGGGGACATGTTATTGGAACCAAAGAATATGTCATGACTCAGCATGCGTCTGCCGGTATTGATAAAAAACCTCATATTGCAAGGGATAGCGAGCTGGCATTTGTTAAAAAATATAAATACATCCTTGATCGTTATGAAAGGTATGAATATGCGCAAGCTTGGATTTATGTGCGGTATTATCATTTTTCCGGTCAGAAATTTAAAGCGGCCTTTCAAGTTTTTAAAATGGTTTGGAAATATCCGGTTTTAACTGCAAAAAGATTTTTAAAAGCTGCGCCGAGGCGTTTATTGCATGAATGGAAAATGAAACGAAATGGCGGACAGAAAATCTAAAAAACCATTGCGGGTTTTAGTGGCATGCCGCAAGTTTGATGGTGTAGTGGGCGGCGTTGAACGCATGTCAACGACCTTGATGAATGAATTGGTAACACGCGGGCATCATGTTTCTTTGTTTACATGGGATGTCAATGAAGATGCCCAAAGTTTTTATCCGATCGACTCCCGTATAAGCTGGTTTAAACTCGCCATGGGTAATCCTGAAAAAAAAGCGAGCTTTTTGCTGAGATTAAAACGTTTCTTGAAAGTTAGAAATTTTTTGAAAGATATTAGGCCTGATATTGTTTTGGGATTTCAGGAAGGGTCTTTTGTGACGCTCAAAATATACGGGCTGGGTTTAGGCATTCCCATGATATGTGCTATACGCGAATCTCCTTTTCGTTATGCATATATTACGGCATTTCCACCGTTTTGGTTTTCATGTCAAATTTTTCGTATAGCCGCAGCTGTAACTGTCCAGTTCGAACGGTATAGGGAAGCATTTCCGAAATTCCTATGGGTTAAAATAAAAGTGACACCCAATCATATATTTCCTGCAGAAAAACTTGCCAATTCTGTAGGGAAAGAAGGATTAAGAAAAAGTCTTTTATGTACTGGGCGTTTAAGCCCTGAGAAGAATCAGGCTGTCTTGGTATCGGCATTTGCTCTAATTGCACAGAACTTTCCAGATTGGGATTTGATTATTGTTGGGAGCGGCGGACAAGAAAATGCTTTGAAGGATTTGATTGCAACTTTGCCGGAAAAAATTTCATCACGTATTTTTCTGCAGGGTGCTACAAATAATGTTCCGGAATGGCTGCAAAAAGCACAGATCTTTTGTCTGCCGTCCAGATGGGAAGGGTTTCCGAATTCTTTGGCCGAAGCTATGGCGCATGGGCTTCCTTGTGTCGGTTTTTCTGGATGTGACGGTGTTAGTGATTTAATTGATAATGATAAGACAGGGTTATTGGCAGATGGAAATGGTAATATTAAGACGCTTTCTGAGGCTTTAAGCAAGCTAATGGGGAATCCTGATTTGCGACAAAGGATGGGAGAATCCTCGTTCGAGAAAACAAAAAATTATACTCCTGATATTATTATTGACGGGTGGGAAAAGATTTTACGTGAGGGATCAGGACAATGAAAATCCTGATGGCTATCAAACGTCTTGAAGATATGGCCGGTGGAGCAGAACGTGTTTTTTTGCAAGTGGCTGAGGGGCTTCAAACACAGTATGGGCATGAGTTGGTTTTAGTTACGTTTGATCGTAAAAAAGCTGAAAGTTTTTATACCGTTCCAGAAGGGATAACATGGATTAGATTAGGGATTGGAGATTCTTCTAAACGTGCAGGATATTTAGAAACATTGAAGCGGCTATTCTTGTTGAGGGGGGTTATTAAAAAAATTTCCCCTGATTTGCTTATCCCATTTCAACATAGTATGTTTGTTCCGATGGTTTTGGCAATGACTGGGATAAAAATTCCAGTCATTGCTAGTGAGCATATTGTTCCCGATCATTATAAATCTCGCCCTTTGGAATTTGCGCTTTTGATCTTGACTGGATTAAGGTGTCAAAAAATTACCGTTTTGTCTGATGCCATCATCAAGATGTATCCAAAAATTTTATGGTCACGAATGGTTGCCATTTCCAACCCCGTTGTAATATCGAATCAGGTTGCCGATGTTGTGGGAGTCTTGGAAAAGCGCAAAACCTTGCTTTCGGTGGGAAGACTTGATCCGCAAAAAGATCAAAAAACTTTAATTGATGCTTTTGCTTTGATTGCTGATAAATTTCCAGATTGGGATTTGAAAATCATTGGCGAAGGAACGTTGCGCTCTACGTTGTCCCGACAGGTTGAAGATTTAGGGTTATCAGAAAGAATTTTACTTTCTGGATTAACAAAAAATATTATGCACGACTATCAATCCTCTCAAGCCTTTGTATTGGCATCAACTTATGAATCTTTCGGCTTGGCAACTGCTGAGGCTATGTCTGTAGGGTTGCCGGTAATCGGATTTGCAGATTGCCCGGGAACCAACGAAATTATAAAAGATCAGAAAAATGGTCTTCTAGTATCGGTAGGTCGAAAAGATGGACGGGCAAAGTCATTGGCTAGAGCGATGACATCTATCATGTCCAACGCAGATTTAAGGCAAAGTCTGGGCAAACAAGGGCGAAAAGATATGCTGGTTTTTTCCCCATCAACCATTGTTAGTCAATGGCAAGATTTGATTAAGAGCGTTATATAGTCAAAGCAAATAATTTTGTAACAAGAAAAAACAGCGATAAAGCGCAGTAGCAATATCACAATGTTATTTATAGAAAGACTATAGATTGTTTGAGTCTTTGGATTAGGCAGATTTAATCCATCTATAGCCATCTGTGCCATGATAAAAACCGTTGGAAAATGGAATTTGTAGTCCCGTTTTCTTGAGTTTAACCAATGCTTCTTTGGGGGAAATAGTCTTGTCCAGAACATCGCGGTATAAGGATGATGTTTTTACCATGTCATGATTGTGGGGAGAAATCCTGAAGGCCTGAATTCCCATTTTTTTCATGTCATCGAGTTCATTCAACAGAGAGAGGCAATGATAAGACAAAGTTTGAATTCCGTTAATGCTTAGAAACGGAGTTCCATTGATCGTGTTCAGCGTCATCCCATCAGGGTCTTGTTCACAAACAAATTGGCAGTTGTCTTTAACCCGATTATGAGAACGGGCATGGTAGCAACGTGCAGAAAGTGCAAGCCCAACACGCCCGTAGACTTGAACTTCTATCGTAACATCAAGAGCCCGAGCCTTTTGAGCCAAAATTTTCAATACAGAAGAGGGAAGTTCAGGAGGAAGAGTGAAGTGTTTTGCTCCCTTTGACACCAGAAACTCCATGGTATCTTCATTGTAAACATTGAGGAAAGATCCAATTCTGTGTGGCATTCCGCGTAGATGATAAAGAGCAGCAGAATCGTTGGCTTCGATCTCAATATTGCAAGTCTCTACCGAACATAAGCCTTCGGTCATTTTTCGTTCACGCGGAATCATTACTTCTGCCAGCGAAGAAAAGACAACTTTCTTACCGGATTTTTGTAGTCGTTCCGCAATTTCCTCATAGTAAGATTCAAAGAACGGAGATCGTTTGGAGCAAATGACTTCTCCGATGTAAACGGTATCAACAGGAGATTCATCTGCAATCTGAAAGTAAAAATCCCGTTTTTTGTCCGCTGGCCAATGAAAAAGAATGGGGCCTAGCGTAAGTTCAGCAGTCATGTTTTATCTCCATCTTTTACTGGCGTAGGCGCCTTCTGTTTGTTTGTTGCCCTCGGTTAAAGCCAGCAAGTCCGAGATATGAGGCGGTTTTCCTTCAAGAACATCATCAATGGCAGATCTCCAACTAGACACAACCGCCTTGATGTAGGCTCGAGACCTTTGCCGCCCCTCAATTTTTAACGCATGAACGCCTGCTTCAATTAAATCAGGTAATAGGTTGGCAAGGTTGAGGCTGATTGGTTCTTCAAACGCATAATACGCGTCTTGTCTATGAGGAACAAGATAACGTCCTTTGCAAATTGTGGGATAACCAGGGTTTTGAGAGCAAGAGAACTGATCTATCGTGAACTCTCCAAGCTTTGTTGTCAGGTTTTTATTTTCATCTTCTTCATATTTCACATGACTGGCAGGTGAACATACGCCATCCATATTGGTCGATAATCCGGTGGTATAATTTGTCAGACTGCATCGGCCTTCGGCCATGAGGCCATGGTTGCCGAAGATAAAACATTCAATCTCGCAGGGTATTTCTTCTTTGATCTGCTTTATTTCTGGAATCGTCAAAATGCGCGGCAGAACAACGCGCTTTATATTAAATTCTTCGCAATAATATTTAATGGCTTCTATAGAAGGGGCTCCGGCTTGAACAGATAAATGGAGGCGTTGGTCAGGGTATTTGTTTTGGGCATAAACGGCAACGCCAATATCGGCAACAATGATGGCATCAATACCCAAGCAAACCGCATTATCAATCGCCTGTTTCCACAAATCCGTTTTTCCGGCGGGAGGAAAGGTATTGGCAGCAAGAAGAACTTTTGTTCCATGGTTATGGGCGTATGCAATACTGTTTTGCAATTCTTCAAACGTGAAATTCAGACCGGGAAAATTGCGGGCATTGGTTGCATTCTGAAAGCCGCAATAAACGGCATCTGCTCCGGCATCCACCGCTGCACGGAGGGAAGCCGGAGTTCCTGCGGGGCAAACTAATTCGGGAGGTATTATTTTTTTAGGGTGCATGATATGGGTTTCTTAATTTTTTATATTTCGAAGAAATGAAAGGGTGGGCGTGCCAAGTAACGGAAACAGTGTTGCGACATCTTCAACAACACTCCCGTCCACATCATCCAATGCGTTTCGCAGGCAGACAACGGCTTCAGTGTCGCCTTCAATAGTTAGGTCTCGAGTGAAAAATAACGCATCTCCATCAAGTTGTCCGTCAATCATCTTGAGGAGAGTTAGAAATGTACCCGAAATACGGGCATCATATTTTAGTATCTTGTGACGAGGGCATGCTGTCAGGCTTGGGTTTTCTTTTTGGGGTTTAAGTATAAGCACAAGGGGAAGGTTAACCGGATCAATCAGAAAGACCTTATCGGTATGAGCTTCCATCCGGTTAAAAATGTCTGGTCTGGTCTGGGAAATATACCGGACTATTTTTCCAAGAAAAAGTTGTGTTATAAATGAGATCATTGGGCAGCCTAGCTATATATAGCAAAGGTGTTATTGACTCAGATCAAAAAATATTCATTGAATAACTACTCCGTCTTAAATTGTTTTAAATCAAAGACGGCTAAGGGAACAGTAAGGTTTGTATATGATGATTTCTTATAAAGAAGCATGTGAAATTATTTTTGAATCGGCCAAAGGTCGAAAATTAGAAATAGAAACACTGCCTTTGAATAGAATTTCAGAACGTATTTGTGCGCAGGATGTCTTCGCCCCTATAGATATTCAGCCATTCGATAATTCGGCAATGGATGGATTTGCCGTTTATCGGGATGATTTGGCAAGAGCTACTCAAGATAACCCCGTGACCCTTGAAAAGTCAGGAGTGATTGCTGCCGGAGACCTTGTTTCTCATACCTCTTTTCAAAGAGGATCATGTGTTCAAATCATGACGGGGGCCCCTATGCCTTCAGGTGCTGACGCTGTTGTGCCTGTCGAATTGGTAAAAATTGGAGAAGATGGGATTGCTTTTTTTTCAACTCCCGAGATCGGCGCACATATTCGTCATGCCGGAGAAGATTTTAAAACAGGTGATGTTCTGCTGAAGGTAGGAGATCCCCTTGACGCGGCCTACATTTTGCCATTGGCTACACTTGGTATTTCTAGCATTGAGGTCTTTAAAAAGCCTCGTGTGGCATTTTTGTCCACAGGCAAAGAACTTGTTGATGATTTATCTACCTCACTTGGTTCGGGACAGATTTATAATTCGAATCGCCCTTATGCATTGGCATTTCTAAATGACTTGGGTGTCGAATGCTTCGAGTCTTTAACGATACAGGATGAGCCGGAAGATTTTAAAAAACATTTATCAGCTTTGGTGGATCAAAATCCCGATATGATTATTTCCAGCGGAGCTGTTTCTGCCGGAGCGTTTGATTTCGTGAAAAGCGGTTTGGAGAATCTGGGGGCAGAAATCCTGTATCACAAAGTTAAAATTAAGCCAGGCAAGCCAAACCTTTTGGCAAGATTACCGAATGGGACACTTTATTTTGGATTGCCGGGGAATCCTGTTGCAACGGCAGTGGGTTTACGGTTCTTTGTTGACATCGCGTTTCGGGCTATGTCCGGCATGGAGATGGAAGAGCCTCTTCATGTAAAACTTGAACATCCCTATTCAAAGAAATCAGAACTTCAAATGTTTTTGAAAGGGCGTTTAACTTGTTTAGAAGATGGAAGTTTTACTGTTTCTATTCTGGAAGGGCAGGATTCCTTTATGGTTAATCCTTTTTTAAAAATGAATGCATGGGTTTGTGTTCCAGATAAAATTACGGAAATTAAGGATGGAGAAATTGTGGATGTTTATCCCTTGTACCCGCGTGGGGGGTTAATGTAGCGGGCAGGCTTTACAACTGCCTTTGTCATGATTGTCGCATATGGAAGCGGTGTCCGAATCACAAAAATGGCATAGTGAAAAGGCATCGCGCATTTTTATTTTTTCCCCTTCGATCTCTATGCCTAAACCTTTCATTTGTTTCAGGGTGCGTGAAAATGTCTCTGGAGTCATTCCAAGGTAGTTTGCAATCATTTGTTTTTGAAATGGAAGCTCGAACTCCAGATTATCGTGGCCTGCATCAAGATGTTTCAATAAGAAATAATATCCAACACGTTGGAGGGGTGATTTAATATTCATGGCTTCGATCTGGTGCATGGCATTTTTGTAGTGGCGTGTGACAATTCGCAGCAGGTTCATCGCAAACTGGGCATCATCCAAAGCATGCTGTTTTACAATGCGTTCAGGAAGTTGCAGCACTTTGCTCTGGTTTACCGTCTGGACATTTATGGGGGAAGGCCCCCCCATAAACAATACAGCCTCCATACATGTGTCACCTGATTGTAGCATACGAATGGTGGCTTCGCGGCCTTCCTCTGCGTCAATTCGAAAGGTTTTCAACACACCGCTTATTACCAGATATATGTATTCCGGTTTATCGCCTTGTTGGACTAGAAGGCGGCCAGATTCATAGTCTTGTATAACCGAGTGTTGCAGAAGTTTTTCAAGGCTCGACTCTTTGAGTTTTTCAAAAAGCTGAGGGTTTTGATGTTCTTTGAAATTTTCAGGAAGTCTCATGAGAAAATTCATCTGTTCGAATAAGTTATAAATTTTGATAGCGGCTTAAAAGTATTGTCTTGATCTGAATCAAGTCAGAACGATTTAACCAATGAGATAGTAGCGCAAAGGTTTAGGGTAATCAAAACCTTTGCACGAACTATATGTAAACGGAGAAGGTTTAATGATTTCCAAAACTGACCAGAACAGGGCGCTTGGCCTAAGTACTTTTGCATTTACTGTTTGCTTTGCTGTCTGGACGATTTTCTCAATTCTTGGCATCCGGATTAAGGCTGATTTAGGGTTAACCGATACCCAATTCGGTATTCTGGTAGCCACTCCGGTTTTGACCGGATCACTGAGTCGCTTGATTCTCGGGATATGGTCAGATCAGTATGGTGGCCGTATTGTTATGGCATTAACCATGATTGCGTCTTCGATTTCTACATACCTTCTCTCTACTGTCCATACGTACGAAATGTTTTTGTTGGCTGCTTTGGGAGTTGGCCTGGCTGGGGGTGGTTTTGCTACCGGTATTGCTTATGTGTCCCAGTGGTATGGAAAAGAAAAGCAAGGGACGGCTTTAGGGATTTTTGGTGTTGGAAATGTTGGCTCTGCGATCACTAATTTTGGGGCTCCCTTTCTTTTGGTCAGTCTTGGATGGCAGGGAACAGCACAAGTTTATGCGGCTGTTATCTTTTTGGCGGCGGTTCTATTTTATATTTTCAGTAAAGATGATCCGAAGCTGGCCGCCAGAAAAATGAAAAATGAAAAGCCACGCAGCATTGTTGAGCAAATGAAGCCCCTTGCTAATCTTCAGGTCTGGAGATTCTCTTTGTATTACTTCTTCGTCTTTGGTGCGTTTGTGGCATTGGCTCTTTGGTTGCCCCGTTATTATGTCGGTGTTTATGGACTGGATATCAAAACGGCTGGGATGCTGGCGGCGGCTTACGCTCTTCCTGGATCAGTTTTTCGAGCGCTGGGCGGTTGGATGTCTGATAAATGGGGGGCGCGGACAATTATGTATTGGACTTTCATCGCTTCAGTTGTTTGTACATTCGTTCTGTCCTACCCATCAACGGATTATATCGTTCATGGCATAAAAGAGCCGATTGCTTTTAGTCTTTCTGTCAGCCTTCCCGTGTTTGTTTTTCTGACTGTTATTTTAGGATTCTTTATGTCCCTAGGAAAAGCGGCTGTCTACAAACATATTCCTGTTTATTATCCGGATCATGTTGGTGCCGTGGGTGGTATTGTCGGTTTGATTGGCGGTCTTGGTGGATTTATACTTCCTATTACTTTCGGCTTTATGAATGATGTCACCGGAGTGTGGACCAGTTGCTTCATGCTGCTGTTTCTTATCACAGCTGTTGCTTTGACGTGGATGCATTTTGCAATTGTATTCATGGAACGAAAAATGGAAAAATCAAAATTTTTGCCTGAATTGCAAGGCGCAGAATAAGCTATATTTTAAGGAGAATAATTATGGCCAAAGATATTACACAATGGAATCCTGAGGATGAAGCCCAGTGGGCAGCAGGAAATTCTTCTATAGCATGGAGAAATCTATGGATTTCAATTCCGTGTTTATTATGTGGATTTGCTGTTTGGCTATATTGGAGCATCATCACGGTTCAGATGCTCAATATCGGTTTTTCATTCAGTCAACCAGAATTATTTACACTGAGTGCTATTGCAGGGCTTTCCGGCGCAACTCTCAGAATTCCAAGCTCTTTCTTTATTCGGTTGGCAGGAGGAAGAAATACAATTTTCTTCACAACAGCTCTGTTGATTTTTCCTGCTCTTGGTACGGGAATGGCATTACAGGATTTGAATACGCCACTTTGGGTGTTCCAAGCCTTGGCGTTGTTGTCAGGATTTGGGGGCGGTAATTTTGCGTCATCAATGTCGAATATCAGTTTTTTCTTTCCTAAAAAAGTTCAGGGGCTTTCCTTGGGATTGAATGCCGGACTTGGGAATTTCGGCGTAACGACAATGCAAGTTCTGGTGCCTTTGGTTATGACTTTCGCCCTTTTTGGTGGCGATGCCATGATCTTGAAAAGCGATTCCGGAACTTTGATCGGAAAAATCCCTGCAGGAACAGAAACATTTATCCATAATGCAGGGTATATCTGGGTTGCAATTCTCATTCCGCTTGTTATTGCCGCATGGTTTGGAATGAATAATATTCGCGCCGAGCATGTTTCTCCAAATATTAGCGGGCCTTTTTCATCTATGTTAAAACTGGCTCTGATGTTGCTGATCGGTTTGGCTACGGCCGTTCTGGGTTTGTGGTTTATTTTACCAGAAAATGCAGGCGGTAATGGGTTGAATGTTAGCAAATGGATTGTTTTGCCGATTGTGATTGCGGCCACAGTTTTTGCTTTACGGCTTATTCCTGGTTCCATTCAGCAAAGTTTGAAACGTCAGTATAAAATCTTCAATCATCCACATACTTGGATTATGACCGTTATTTATACGATGACCTTTGGATCTTTCATTGGTTATTCTGCGGCCTTTCCATTGTCCATTAAAGTTATTTTTGGCTTTCAGCATGTGATGGTAGACGGTGTTATGACCCATGATGTCATCAATCCAAATGCACCGAGTGCTTTGATGTACGCATGGATCGGGCCATTTATCGGTGCTTTGATTCGTCCGTTGGGCGGATGGGTTGCTGATAAAATGGGCGGAGCATTGGTCACGCAGATATGTTCTGTTGTGATGGTTGCCGCAGCGTTGGGAGCGGCTTATTTTATGAAGGCCGCATATTCTTCTGCAACTCCTGAAGAGTTTTTTCTGCCTTTCTTCTTGTTGTTCTTGACATTGTTTTTGACCAGCGGGATCGGAAATGGCTCTACATTTAGAACCATAGCAAAAGTGTTCGATAAAGAACAAGCTGGCCCTGTATTGGGTTGGACGTCTGCAGTGGCTGCTTATGGTGCGTTTATTATTCCTCAGGTTTTTGGTGAGCAGATCAAAGCAACAACTCCTGAAATTGCATTATATGGATTTGCGGCATTTTATACGGTTTGCGTTGTCTTGAATTGGTGGGCTTATTTGCGAACAAATGCGCAGCATAAAAATCCGTAAAACCCCAAATTACTTGATTTGCATCAAGGGATAACATCCTGAGAACGATCAAGCTGTCACTGAAATATAAGGAGAGCTTGCAATGAGCTATTTTATCGACCGTATGTCCTATTTTTCTCAAAAACGTGAGGAATTTTCTAATGGACACGGAGTTATAACAGAAGAAAACCGGAAATGGGAAGACGGTTACCGTAGTCGTTGGGCTCACGACAAAATCGTTCGCTCGACACATGGTGTGAATTGCACGGGATCTTGCTCATGGAAAATCTATGTCAAGAATGGCTTGATTACATGGGAGACTCAGCAAACAGACTATCCGCGCACGCGGCCTGATCTTCCGAATCATGAGCCACGCGGATGTGCGCGTGGAGCGAGCTACAGTTGGTATATCTATTCTGCTAATCGTTTAAAGTATCCGATGATTCGCAAGAGATTATTATCTATGTGGCGTGATGCAAAAAAAATTGCGGCATCTCCGGTTGATGCATGGAAAATGATCCAAAATGATCCTGACCTTCGAAAAGAATACCAAAGTGTTCGTGGACGAGGTGGATTTGTTCGTGCGGGATGGGATGAGGTTACAGAAATTATTGCTGCGGCTAACGTCCATACTATCAAAGAGCATGGCCCTGACCGGATTATCGGTTTTTCTCCTATTCCTGCCATGTCAATGGTATCCTACGCCGCTGGTTCACGTTACCTTTCCTTGTTGGGCGGAACGTGTATGAGCTTTTACGATTGGTATTGTGATCTGCCTCCTGCAAGCCCGCAAAGTTGGGGGGAACAAACCGACGTTCCAGAAAGTGCTGATTGGTATAATTCAGGGTTTATTATCATGTGGGGGTCGAACGTCCCACAGACCCGTACTCCAGACGCCCATTTTATGACTGAGGCTCGGTATAAAGGAACGCAAGTTGTAACCATTACGCCGGATTACTCAGAAGCTTCAAAATTTGGAGACATTTGGCTTAATCCTAAACAGGGAACGGATGCTGCTCTTGGTATGGCAATGGGGCATGTTATTCTGAAAGAATTCCATTTAGAAAATCCGTCAGAATATTTTGATGATTATTGCCGTTCCTATTCGGATATGCCGTTTCTGGTTAAGCTTGAGCAAAGAGACGGGCGGTATGTTCCTGGTCGGATGGTTCGTGCTTCTGATTTTGCAAATGATCTAGATGAAAAAAATAATCCTGAATGGAAAACTGTTTGTTTTGATGAACAAACGGGTCACATTTCTGTTCCAACGGGTTCTATCGGATTTAGGTGGGGCGAAGAAGGAAAATGGAATATTCTTCCTACAGATTCAAAAACAGGGCAGGCCATTCGTGCTCGTAAGACGCTTCTTGGTTGGCATGATGATGTGTTGAATGTTGGGTTTCCTTATTTTGGAGGTCAAACACATGAGCATAATTATTTCCAAACCAGTGACCGTGAAGACGTTTTGGATCGCGCCATACCGGTTAAATATCTTGACCTTAATGGCGAAAAAATTGCTGTCGCCAGTGTGTTTGATTTGCTATGCGCTAATTATGGGATTTCTCGTGAAGGTTTGGGCGGAGATCATGTTGCCGTTAGTTATAATGATGATATTCCTTATACCCCGAAATGGCAGGAGCGCATTACAGGCGTAAAATCCGAACAAGTCATTCAGGTGGCGCGTGCTTTTGCACAAAATGCCCATGAAACAAAAGGCAAGTCGATGATTATCATCGGGGCGGCTATGAATCACTGGTATCACATGGATATGAACTACCGTGCAGCTATAAATATGCTGGTATTTTGTGGATGTGTTGGTCAATCCGGTGGCGGTTGGTCGCATTATGTTGGTCAGGAAAAACTTCGTCCTCAAACCGGTTGGCTTCCTTTGGCTTTTGCTTTGGACTGGTCGCGTCCGCCACGCCAACAAAACTCGACATCTTTCTTTTATGCTCATACAGATCAATGGAGATATGAAACTCTGGGTGTTGATGAAATTCTTTCGCCATTGGCTGATAAGGCCAAATGGAAAGGATCATTGATTGATTGTAATATCCGTGCCGAACGGATGGGGTGGCTGCCTTCAGCACCTCAGTTGCAGGAAAACCCGTTATTACTGGTTCAAAAAGCAACCGAGCAGGGGACTGATCCCGTTGATTATGTGGTGGGTCGTCTTAAGTCCGGCGATCTACGTATGTCATGCGAAGACCCAGATCATCCTGCAAACTGGCCGCGAAATATGTTTGTTTGGCGTTCCAATATTTTGGGATCAAGTGGTAAGGGGCATGAATATTTCCTCAAGCATTTCTTGGGAACCAAAAATGGTGTGCAAGGTAAAGATCTTGGCGCAGAAGGGCGTGGCCTTTCCGCAGAAGTTGAATGGCATGACCAAGCTCCTGAAGGGAAACTTGACCTTGTTGTGACACTGGATTTCCGCATGTCTACGACTTGTATTTATTCCGATATTGTTTTGCCGACAGCCAGTTGGTACGAGAAAAACGATTTAAATACGTCTGATATGCATCCTTTCATTCATCCATTGTCCAAAGCGATTGACCCTGTTTGGCAAAGTAAATCCGACTGGGAAATCTATAAAGCGATTGCCAAAAAATTCTCGGAAGTTTGTGTGGGACATCTAGGCGTTGAAAAAGAAATTGTTTTAACTCCTATTTTACACGATACACCAGGTGAACTTTCACAGCCTGATGTCAAAGAGTGGCGCAAGGGAGAATGTGATTTAATTCCAGGTAAAACTGCTCCGTCTATGAAAGTGGTGCAAAGAGATTATCCGGCAACATTTGATCGTTTTACGTCTTTGGGCCCGCTTCTGGAAAAATTGGGCAATGGTGGAAAAGGCATCGGATGGAATACCGATCATGAAGTCGATTTTCTTAAAAAGCTTAACGGAGAAAAAGATGGTCGCGCCAAGATCGAGAGTGATATTGATGCTTGCGAAGTTGTTTTATCTCTTGCCCCTGAAACCAATGGTGAAGTCGCCGTTAAAGCTTGGGGGGCTTTGAGTAAGATTACAGGACGGGATCACAGGCATTTGGCTTTGCCTAAAGAAGAAGAAAAAATCCGTTTCCGTGATATTCAAGCGCAACCGCGTAAGATTATCAGTTCCCCGACATGGAGTGGTATTGAATCCGAGCATGTTTGTTACAATGCTGGTTATACAAACGTTCATGAGTATATTCCGTGGAGAACGTTAACCGGACGTCAACAGCTTTATCAGGATCATCCGTGGATGATTGATTTTGGCGAAGGCTTGGTGTCTTATCGTCCACCAATCAATACGCGCACTGTTCAGCATATGTTGGATAAGCATGGTAAGGAATCCCCAACAATTTTGCTGAACTTTATTACGCCGCACCAGAAATGGGGTATTCACTCTACCTATACAGACAATCTTCACATGCTGACTCTTTCGCGTGGGGGGCCGATTGTTTGGGTGAGTGAAGTGGATGCAAAAAAAATCGGGGTTAAAGACAACGACTGGTTGGAAGTTTTTAACACTAACGGGGCTATTATGGCTCGGGCTGTTGTTTCGCAGCGTGTTAATGAAGGTATGATGATGATGTATCACGCGCAAGAGAAGTTAGTGCATACGCCGGGCAGTAAAATTACAAATGCCAGAGGCGGAATTCACAACTCAGTGACACGGGCAACGGTTAAGCCAACCCATATGATTGGTGGGTATGCGCAATTATCATACGGATTTAACTATTACGGTACAGTTGGTTCTAACCGTGATGAATTTGTTATTGTCCGACGTGTAGACGAGGTGGACTGGATGGAAGAAGCTATTTCAACCAGTGCAGCCGAATGAAAGGTTATATAAGATGAAAATACGCGCTCAAGTCGGAATGGTATTAAACCTTGATAAATGCATTGGTTGCCATACTTGCTCTGTTACCTGCAAGAATGTATGGACATCCCGTGAAGGGGTTGAATATGCATGGTTTAATAATGTCGAAACAAAACCCGGTATTGGTTATCCCAAAGAATGGGAGAATCAGGACAAGTGGAAAGGTGGATGGCAGAGGAACGCCAGTGGAAAAATAAATCCAAAACAGGGTGGGCGTTGGCGCATTCTGGCTAATATTTTTGGCAATCCCAACATGCCGGAAATAGATGATTATTACGAACCTTTTACATTTGACTATGACCATTTGCAAAAAGCTCCGGAATCAAAAACCATGCCAACTGCACGTCCGCGTTCTTTGGTGTCTGGTAAGCGAATGGAAAAAATAGAATGGGGGCCAAACTGGGAAGAAATTCTGGGAACAGAATTTGAGCACCGCAAAAAAGATTATAATTTTAAAGATATTGAGAAAGAGATTTACGGGCAGTTTGAAAATACATTCATGATGTATCTGCCACGTTTGTGCGAACATTGTCTTAATCCGACTTGTGTTGCGTCTTGTCCGTCAGGTTCTATCTACAAAAGAGAAGAAGATGGAATTGTTCTGGTCGATCAGGATAAATGTCGTGGCTGGCGGATGTGTATTTCCGGATGTCCTTACAAAAAGATATATTACAATTGGACAACAGGAAAAGCTGAAAAATGTACGTTCTGTTATCCTCGGATTGAAAATGGAGAACCAACCGTATGTTCTGAAACATGCGTTGGGCGTATCCGTTATCTTGGGGTTATGCTTTATGATGCTGATCGAATTGAAGAAGCTGCCAGCGTAGAAAATCCAGAGGATCTTTACGAAAGTCAGTGTGAAATATTTTTAAACCCACATGACCCTGATGTGATTGCTCAAGCACGAAAAGATGGGATCCCAGATAATTGGATCGAGGCTGCGCAGAATTCTCCGGTTTATAAAATGGCAATGGAATGGAAAGTGGCCTTTCCTCTTCACCCTGAATATCGCACGTTACCGATGGTCTGGTATATTCCACCACTTTCGCCGATTCAATCTGCGGCGAATGCCGGACAAATTCCGGTTCTGAAAGATAGTATTATGCCTGATCTGGATGACATGCGTATTCCGGTCAAATATTTGGCGAATTTATTGACAGGGGGAGATGAGAAACCAGTGCGTTTTGGTTTGAAGCGGATGATGGCGATGCGTCATTATATGCGCAGTAAACTGATTAAAGGGGAACGAGATGTTTCGTTCTTGGAATCTGTCGGATTGTCTTCTGAAATGGTCGAGGACATGTATAAAATCATGGCCATTGCCAATTATGAAGACCGCTATGTTATTCCGACAGGTCATCGTGAGGAGACACTTGATGCTTATGGCGAAAGCGGTGGTTGTGGATTTAGCTTTGGCAATGGGTGTTCAAATCATAGCAATAGCGTAACGGACTTGTTTGAAAGTCCAAAACAATCACGCGGACAAAGTGCATCAAGTAAGGATAATCGCGTCAATACGATTTTCCAACGCGATCACTACGAAAAAACAGAAGAAAAGCCCAAAAAAGATGAAAAATCCAGTTGCGGTGGCGGATGCTGCGGTAGTTGTGGTTAAAGGAAAAAGCTATGAGAACATATAAAATTCTTGGGTTTTTGTTAACCTATCCAACGCAAGAGCATCAGGCGGCTCTTGAAGAGTGCCTTGCTTTGTTGCGGCATGAGAAAATTCTTTCTGATAAGGGGATTTCTTCCTTAGAAGAATTAATGGCGAGTTTCGAAAAAACAGATCTTTTGGATCTTCAGGATGAATATGTATCCTTGTTTGATCGAACCCCCTCTTTGTCATTACATTTGTTTGAGCATATTCATGGTGACTCCCGTGAGCGCGGGCAGGCGTTGGTTGATTTGTCTAATGTGTATGCAGAGGCAGGTCTGGTTATTACAGCAGAAGAAACACCAGATTATTTGCCACTTTTTTTGGAGTATATCTCTAATCTTCCGCCGAGCGATGTAAATGAAAATTTATCGAGTGTCATTGATATAACTACAGCTATAGGAGAAAGGCTCAAGAATCGTGGGTCTTTCTATTCTTTGGTATTTGATGCTTTATCTGAAGCGGCTTCATGCAAAGCCAATCCGAAAGTGGTTGCTGCGGCTCTTAATAAGGCTTCGGGCGAAGCTTATGATCTGGAACAGCTGGATAAGGAATGGGAAGAACAATTTGCCTTTGATAATACTTTGCCAATAAACGGCCAAAATGATGATTGCCCTCGCGCGTCAGAAATGTTGGCGCGTATGAACATTACACCTGAAGAAAAAGAGGTTAGAAAATGAACTTTTTTCTGTTCCAGATTTTCCCCTATATCGCGATTGTATTTTTTGCACTGGGAAGTATTTTGCGCTTTGATCGTGATCCGTACTCATGGCGGAGTAAATCAAGTCAGCTTTTACGCCGTCGGCAGTTGATTATTGGGAGCATTCTTTTCCATCTTGGAATTATTGTCATTCTGGGTGGGCATGCTGTCGGGTTGCTGACCCCAATTGCTGTATTTGATATGTTAGGCATTTCGCATGGTTTTAAACAAGTTTTAGCTATGAGTGCTGGGGGTATAGCCGGCGTTTTCTGTCTTGCCGGTCTTTGCATCCTTTTGCACAGACGGTTGTTTGACCCACGCATTCGCGCAAGCAGCTCTTTTGCTGATATTGCTGTTCTTGTTCTTCTTCTTATGCAGTTGATACTGGGTTTGTTTACAATAACAGTTTCTATGCATCATCTTGACGGCCATGAAATGGTCAAATTTATGGAATGGGCACAGAGTATTGTTACGTTTAGAGGTGGAGCGCATGAATATCTGATAGATGTCGCTTTGGTTTTCAAACTTCATATCGCACTTGGTTTATTTATTATTTTGGTCTTTCCGTTTACGCGATTGGTTCATGCTTTGAGCGCACCTTTGGGCTATGTTATTCGCCCATACCAGATTGTTCGTAAAAGGGCATCATGATGAGTGCGCTAGCCCCGGGCATTTTGGTGAATGGAATAAAGATTTCTCCTGAAGAGATCAATGAAGAGGTGCAGTATCATCCGGCAGATAGTTTGCAAAGTGCAAAATTTGAAGCGATGAAAGCTCTGGTTATTCGTGAGATTTTACTTCAAAGAGCGGTGGAATTAGGGCTGTCCTCACATCAGGACGCGATTAAAAATCCGGATCAAATTATTGATGACTTGCTTAAGCAGGAGATAACGATTCCTGATGCAGATATAGAAACCTGTCGGCACTATTATCAAAATAACACAAAAAAATTTGTGACTTCACCGTTGTTTGAAGTGTCTCATATATTATATTTGGCACCACCAGAAGATTCTGATGCGCGTAAAATTGCAATAGATCAGGCTAAAATTTCCATTGAAAAATTAAAATCAAATCCTGATTTATTTGAAACGATTGCTCGTGCGGAATCGGCATGCTCGTCTTCAAAGGATGGTGGAAGATTGGGACAAATCAGCAAGGGGCAAACTATGCCTGCGTTTGAATTTGCTCTTTTAAAGATGCATGAAAATGAGACGAGTCTTGAGCCCGTCGAGACGGAAGTCGGATTTCATGTTATCAGGGTGTATAAACGCGCCGAAGGGGCACAGCTATCTTTTGAAGCTGTAGAAAAGTGGATCAAGGATTATATTGAACAAGAGAGCTGGAATAGAGCTTTTCATCAGTATATACAGTTATTGGCCGGACGATCTGAAATAAGTGGATTCCGCCTTGAGGGTGTTCAAACACCTTTGGTTCAGTAAACAGGAATTTATTATGTTAAAATTGTTTGAGCATCCTTTTTGGGGGCGCGGATTTCGCCCTTTCTTTTTTATGGGCGCGTTGTACGGCGTTTTGAATATTGGCATGTGGGCGGGTTTTTATGCTGGTATATTTTCCTTACCGGAAGGGGTTCTTGATCCCATTTCATGGCATGCCCATGAAATGGTTTTCGGATATACAATGGCGATTGTCGCAGGTTTTTTGCTGACGGCTGTTGCCAACTGGACGGGGGGATCTCCTGCACGACAAATACATTTGGCCGCTTTATGTGGTCTTTGGTTGTTGGGCAGGGTGATTGTGAGTGTGGATCTTGGGCTTCCTATGTGGGCGGTTTCTGTTTTGGCATCCCTGTTTGTTCCTGCTTTAGCCGCATCTTTAGCCATTCCCTTAATTAGGAGTTGGAGCAAGAGAAATTTTGTCTTCCTTGCTCTTTTGAGCGCTCTCTTTGCTTGTGATCTATGGTCACTCAATACAGAAAGCAGAACACCCCTTTATATTGCCCTGCTGATGATTCTAACGATGGTCTCTTTGATCGGAGGGAGGATTATACCAGCATTTACGGTTGCTGCTTTACGCCGTTCGGGTGTCATAGCATCCCAGACAGACCAGATGAAAATGGATATTGCGGCTCTTCTTTCTTTGGCGGCGACGGCAATTTGTCTTGTTTTTGCTCAAGGAACTTTGATTTTATCAATGGCGGCGTTTTCCTCTTTTATTATTCATGCTGTGCGTATACGGCACTATCATAGTCTTAAAGCTTTTTATGATCCGTTGTTGTGGATTTTACATGCTGGATATTTGTGGCTTGTTATCGGACTATTTTTATTGGGATTGACAGGTTTAGGAATTTTCGAAATTCCTATGGTTATTCATGCATTGACGGCGGGCTGCATTGGCTCAATGACACTTGGTATGATTTGTCGGGTTACATTAGGACATACAGGTCGGAATTTGATGGCTTCCCGAATGACAACGTTATCATTTGTTCTTATTCAAGTGGCGGCAATAGTTCGTGTATTTGGCCCAATGCTTATGCCGGATGAGGCAATACTCTGGATTGTTGGATCTGCTGTGGTTTGGACACTTTGTTTTATAATTTATTTAGTGATTTATACCCCGATGCTGGTATCTGCTCGACCTGACGGTGAAGACGCATAAGCGTTTTGTTTAGCATGGTTTCCCATGTATAGATATATCACAAAAATCTATTAACGCCTGTTTGTCGGTAATCAAAATTTGTTTTTTCTTATCAGTGGAGACACCGTAAGGTCTAAGCTTAGCCAACGCCCTTGAAAATGTTTCCGGCTTTATATTTAGGCGAGTAGAAATGACAGATTTATCGTAGGGTAAATTAACAATCCATGCGCCGGTTTCATTTTGATCTTTGCTTATACAAAAACGTAGCAAAAACGCACCAATGCGCTGTGTTGCTGTTTGTGTTGTAAGTTGTTCGAGTTGTTGGACTAGATAGTGCTGACGTGATGCAATCGATCCGAGAATACGAAGGGCAAAATTTCTATCCTCGTCTATTTTATGAAGAAAATATGTGTAAGGAATATCGATGACAACCGAGTCCTCAACTGCTTGTGCATTAACTGGATAGGTGCGACTGTCATTAAAGACTGCGGCCTCGGCAAAAGATTCTCCTGACCCTAAAATATGGATTATTGCTTCATTACCTTCTTTAGAGGTACGATAGAGTTTGATCCAGCCTTTCATGACAATAAAAAGAGAATCTGCTCTATCGCCCATAGAAAATAATTCCTGCCCTTTGGATAGGCTTTTTTGATGGCAATATGTTGTCAATTCTTCAAGGTCATTGATTGGCATATTCTGGAACAGGGACACTTTTCTAAGAATATCGAAAACTTTACCGTTGGTCATAATTAATATTACTTCATTAAAAATTGTTAAAAAGCCAATATAACAATAAAGCCTTGCTGATTTTTTCTCCCTTGATCCAAATCAAGTTATCTCGCTTATACATTCATCATACTGTCCACAACAAGGATTTGCTGTGATTCAGTCATGGCTGCTCCGAGCCTGTTTGTCCTAAGTTCCTTTCGGGAATATGGTTTGCTGGCCGGGGTCATAGATGGAAACGTCTTGGCCTCCCGTGTTTGGAAAGGAGTAAATATAAGTGTTACCAGACCCGTTTATTGCGGATACTTTTGGTCGCCGTTTTCCCTATTTACGCTTATCTCTTACGGATAAGTGTAATTTCCGTTGTTCTTACTGTTTGCCAAACGGATATAAAAAAGATGGCCAAGATAGCGAACTGGATCAGACAGAAATCATAAGATTGGTTCGAGCTTTTTCCAGACTGGGTGTGTGGAAAATCCGTCTGACCGGAGGCGAGCCGACTATTCGCCCTGACTTTCTGGATATTGTTAGAAAAATTGCTTCATTGGACAACATCCAAAAACTTGCCTTTACCACAAATGGTTATAAACTGTCGGAGCGAGCGCAAGATTATTTTGATGCAGGGCTGCGCGCCATAAATATCAGTATTGATTCTTTGAAATCCGAACAATTTAGAACGATAACCGGCCAAGATCGCTTTTCTGAAGTTTTAGATGGAATGAATGCTTGTTTGGATGCCGGATTTAAAACAGTCAAGATTAACACTGTTTTGTTAAAGGGCTTGAATGATGAAGAACTAGATGACTTTATTCGTTTTGTAGAAGATAAGCCGGTATCCTTACGTTTTATAGAGTTGATGCGTACCCGCGATAATCTGGATTATTTCCAAAACCATCACCTGTCAGGGGCATTGGTTAGCCAAAGACTCTTGTCTTTGGGATGGGCTGCTAAACCTCGTGAAGTGGGTGCTGGACCTGCGGTTGAATTTGAACATGAAAAAAGCACTGGAAAAATCGGTTTAATTGCCCCTTATTCAAAGGATTTTTGTAGCACTTGTAATCGCTTGCGTGTTTCAGCAAAAGGAGCATTGCATTTGTGCTTATTCGGAGAAGGTGGTTATTCTTTACGTCATCTGCTGCAACATGATGACCAGCAACAAGAATTGCAAGATCAAATTATCTCATTGATGAATTTTAAAAAATCTGCTCATTTTTTACATCAGGGAAATAGTGGCGCAACGCCTCATCTGGCATCAATAGGAGGATAGACCATGTTAAAAGAAGAAAAAATTATTCGTTTTCCAACGGCAAGTGAGGAAAATTTCAGAATGATTGATGTCGGAAGAAAACGCCCGACACGCCGCAGAGCAGTCGCTTGTGGAACAATTACTATGAGTGCCGGAGCGTTTAAAGCTATTCAAAATGGGACACTACCAAAAGGGAATGTTTTGGCTTTGGCAGAAGCGGCCGGAATAATGGGAGCAAAAAAGACACCGGATATGATTCCGATGTGTCATACGCTGCCACTCGATCAGGTGACAATCCATTGTCATCTGGATGACATTCAACACTCTATTACTGTCTATGCTCAAGCAGCCGCCTATGCCAAAACCGGTGTAGAAATGGAAGCGTTATCCGGTGTGAGTTCAGCCTTGTTGACAATCTGGGATCTAACCAAGGGCGTAGACCCAAACTTATCTATAGAAGGAATAAAGTTACTCATTAAGACCGGAGGAAAAAGCGGTGTGTGGGTCAATCCAGAGGGTATCCCCGATTGGTTATTCGAACAATTACCTGATTCTAAGTTTTTGTCCGAACGAAAAGCAGGCGTTATTGTTATGAGTGATCGTGCGTCTACAGGGACTTATCAGGATCAATCCGGCTTGCTTCTGGTCAAGCTTCTTGAATCATCTGGCGCAGAGGTCACTGAATATAAGGTTATACCGGATGATTCCCAGACAATTTCAGAAACGCTGAAAACGCATTGTGCTGAATTTCATTCTGATATTGTGATTGCTTCGGGTGGTACAGGACCCGGGCCACGCGATGTCACTCCTGATGTAATGGAAGAGATCTGTGACAAGATGCTTGATGGGTTTGGCGATCTTTTGCGGGCAGAAAGCTTGAACTTTACTGATACGGCATGGCTGTCTCGTATGACAGCCGGAATGCTGGGCTCAACACTTGTGATTGCTTTTCCAGGAAGTCCTAAAGCGGTTCAAGAATGCTGGGATATTATTTCTCCTTTTATTGGTGATGCTTTGAACAAGATAAAAAAACAAGGATACGGAGCATAAATATGGGGAAGACGATAAAAATTTCTATCAAATGTTTCGGCATGTTTCGCCAGTTTGGTAACGTGATCGATATTGAGATTCATGCCGGAAGCTTTGCGGATGAGATTAAGTCGGCGCTCATCATAAATATTGGTGATAAACACAGAAATCTTGTAGAAAGCTCGGTGTTGGCAAATGATGTAGGGATATTGCCAAAAGAGTACGTTATCCAAGATTCTATGAATTTATCAATTTTACCTCCGGTTTGTGGCGGTTAATATGACGGAACATATCTTGACTGAAATCAGTACAACGGTGATTGATCCTGCAAAAGCAATTTCTTTTGTCTCTGATCCTATTCAGGGAGCAATTGATACGTTTATCGGCATAGTTCGTAATCATCATGAAGGTCGAAACGTAACCGGCATCACTTATGATGTTCATGAGGGACTTGCCAATAAGACTTTTCAGGATATTTGTTCTGAGGCGCAAGGGATTTGGCCTGGAACACGATATTTTGTCTCTCATTTTCACGGGGTCTTGGATGTTGGGGGCATTAGCATTGTTATTGCTGTGAGTTCTCCGCATCGCGCTGATAGTTTTGAGGCGTGCCGTTTTGTGATTGAAGAAATTAAAAAACGCGCACCTGTCTGGAAGAAAGAACATTATGTAGAAGGAGCCAGCGATTGGTTGCCAGGACATTCCCTGAATGTTGAAGCCCAAGAAAGCCTTGTCTGTTGTGGTCGATGTGGAGAAAAGAGACATGCAGGATAGAAATGATCTTGCTGGTGTTATTCTGGCTGGTGGACGATCAAGCCGCATGGGGAGTAACAAGGCTTTGCTTTCCTTTGGGGGAAGGCCCCTGATTGAACATATGCAACAAATCTTGAGAGATGCTGGATTTAACAAAATTATTATCAGTGGTTCAGTAAAAAATTATACCTGCGTTCCTGATAAAATGGATTATCAAGGACCCGCCAAAGCAATAGAAGATATTATTTGCGCAAATCCAGAGACAAAAGGATTTCTTTTTATTCCCGTGGATATGCCCTTTTTGAATCAGGATATTTTGAATTTATTGTTAAAACATTCTGAAGGGGCTTATTTTAAAGACTCTCCACTTCCTGCTTATATACCCGCACCGCATAAAAAAACACAGGCTTACTCTGTACGAAAAATGCTGGATGAATTGAATATTAATCCGATTAAAGTTCCTGAATCATTTTTTTCTTGCATGAAAAATGCCAATACACCTGAAGATTGGGCAGAGGTTATAAACGCATGAATATAAAATTTTCATCACAATCTGTGACATTCAAAATATCTGAAGAAGAGCTGAAATCTTTGATTGTTGACAAAAAATTGATTGAAAGCTTGCTTATTTCCGGTCAGAAAGTTTCATTTGCAATTTTTCCGGTGCAAAGTGGTGAAATGGTTCTGGATCTTACAGAGGGTTTTGCGTTTTCTTTGCAACTTCCAAATCCTAAAATTCAAGAATTATCCGAGATGGGAAAAAGTCGTGACGGAATTTTTTTATTGCAAGATAACCTTAAAATTTTTGTTCAAGTGGATGTAAAGTCTGACACACGTTCTAGGAAGAAAGACTAAAAAACTATGGTTCTTCCTATTTTGTTTTTAGTGACGGCGTTTTTATATGCCTGCGTTGGTTTTGGAGGCGGATCAACTTATAATGCATTGTTGGTTCTGAATGATACAGATTATAAAATTCTTCCCTTGATTGCATTGTCCTGTAATCTTTTGGTTGTAAGTGGAGGCGTTTGGCGGTTCTCAAAAAGTCGCCATATTCAGATTAAAAAAATACTGCCATGGATTGTTTTTTCCATACCTGCTGCATGGGTCGGGGGACTCATTCATATTCCTGAAATTGTTTTTGTAGGGATTTTGGGCATTAGTCTTTTTTTATCAGCCTTGAAAATGCTTTGGCCAGAGAAAGAAAGAGAAAAAGATTCTCTGTTTGTTTCAGAAAAAAATCCATCACCATTGTTTTCGGCGTTACCACCGATTATCGGCACTGGCCTTGGGTTTCTTGCTGGAATAACCGGCATCGGCGGCGGAATTTTTCTTGCCCCTGTCCTTCATTTATTAAACTGGGGAAATTCCAAAAATATTGCAGGAACTTGCAGTTTATTTATTTTGGTTAATTCATTTTCCGGTTTAGTAGGACAGTCTATGAAACTTGATGAAGTCGACATGATGCTGCCCATTTTCTCTTATTGGGCAGTGTTTCCTGCTGTCCTAATTGGTGGTCAGATCGGGTCATGGATCGGGTCAGAACGTCTTAATAAGAAGCTCATAAAAAAATTGACGGCATTCCTGATTTTGTATGTTGCGATCAGACTTTTGTTCCGTTTTTCAAGTATGGCTGGTCTTTTTTAATCCAGTCTTCATAACCACCGGACAGGCTGTAAAGATTAGAAAACCCCTGTTCTTTAAGTATTTGGGCGGCTTCTAAACTGCGCACCCCTCTTTGGCAAAATAGAATAATATCTTTATCCATGGCGCAATCTGGAATATGACCTGCTGCCAACTTTGAGAGTGGAAAATGGGTGGAGTTTTCGATATGTCCTGAATCCCATTCTTCTTGTTCTCTCACATCAATTAGAATGATGTCACTCATCTGAATTACTTGGTCGTATGTAACTTCTGGAATAAACCCACAAACCGGCGAAGAAAAATTTAAAACAATCTCTTCATGACGTCGAGAGCAAGATGGGCAGTTTGAATTTCTAGGAATGTTTAAAATTTTGGACTCCATAGTATGACTATCCAGTACCCATAACTTTCCTATCAGGGGTAAAAAGCTTTCATGGTGTGCAATTATTTGAATGGCTTGTAATGCTTGTGTAACTCCGGTTATTCCTGCCACAGCACCGATGACACCGGATTCTGCGCAGTTGGTAATGTGGGTTTTTGGTTTGTCAGGATATAGGCATCGGTAACAAGACCCCTGCGTAGCATCAAAAACAGCGACTTGGCCATCAAATCCCTGAATAGCCCCATAAATCCATGGCTTGTTATACTTGACCGCAGCGTCATTTATCAGGAATTTTGTTTCAAAATTATCTGTTCCGTCAATAATCAGATCGTAAGACTGAAACAGCGCTTTAATATTCTGAGCGTTGAGCTGTTCATCATAAGCTTCAACAATAATATCGGGGTTCAGAGCTAAAAGTTTTCCTTTTGCGTGAGTGGCTTTAGATTGTCCGATATCTTTGGTTTCGAATAAAATTTGTCTTTGTAAGTTACTTACCTCAATTCGATCAAAGTCAATTATTCCAATTTGCCCTATGCCGGCGGCGGCTAAATATAGAAGAGCAGGGGAGCCAAGGCCTCCTGCACCCACGCATAGGATTGATGCATTTCTAAGTCTTTTTTGTCCATCTTCACCAATCTCGGGAAGATTAATTTGTTTTCTATAGCGTTGCTCGTTGTTCATAATGTTTTCTTATTCATTCTTTAGAAGGTTCATTTGAAAAATTAAAGATTATTGCATAAGAAGGCATTATGGCAGCAGAGATTAGTTTTGGATATAAGAATGGCGGGTGAGGTGAGATTCGAACTCACGATGGGCTTGCACCCACGCCAGTTTTCAAGACTGGTGCATTCAACCGCTCTGCCACTCACCCGTTGAATGGTATTTGTACTTTGGTTGAAACTTTGGCCTTTTTACATTTTTGTGGAGAGTTCGTCCAGTGCCTTTGATTAAAAAGTTTTGACGGGCTATATCTGGGGGATGAAAACCTCTGTTCGCGTTGAAAATCTGCATAAATTCTTCAAAATCAGGAAGAAAACCAGCCTGATCCGGTCATTTATTTGTCCAGAATACCAACAGGTTCAGGCCGTTGACGGGATTGGCTTTTCCTTGAACGAGGGGGAAAAGGTTGCTTTTGTGGGGCCCAACGGTGCGGGAAAGTCCACAACCATCAAAATTTTGTCCGGAATTTTGTATCCCGACACGGGTTTGGTTGAAATTGGCGGGTTTACACCTTGGATAGACCGTCAGAAGCTTGCCTTCCAGATCGGGACTGTATTCGGACAACGGTCTCAATTATGGTATCATTTACCCGCCAAAGATACATTTGAACTGTTGTCTTATGCCTATGAGATGGGGCGGAATGATTACAAAACACGGGTTAAGAGTCTGGTGGGCGAATTTGATGCCGGCGAAATTATCGAAAAACCAGTTCGCCAACTCTCTTTGGGCGAAAGAATGAAATGCGAGATTATCGCCAGCCTTTTGCATCGGCCTAAAATCCTGTTTCTGGATGAACCGACTGTGGGGCTTGATGTTGTGTCCAAGGGTGTTATTCGGGATCTGGTAAAGCGGGCATCAGATGAAGACGGAACAACGGTTCTTTTAACATCGCATGATACGGGCGATATGGAACGGGTTTGTGACCGTGTGATTGTGATCGACCATGGCCATTTGGTGATGGATCAGCCTGTGCGGGATTTAAGGTCGGGTTATATTCGTGAAAAAATTGTTCATCTGGCAATGAAAGAAACAGAAATTGATGTGCGCATGGCGGGTGTTGACGTTATCGAAGCCCGCCCCCATGTACTGAAAATCAAAGTCGATACATCCCGAACATCTGTTGAGTTTTTTTTGCAACAAGCTATGCAAAAAAGTGCTTTAGTCGATATTACGGTTGAAGATCCCCCAATGGAAGACATTATCAAATCTATTTATGCCAATGGTGCAGGGCGGTTAGCGTCTTCATGATTAAATATTTTCATTTTGCCCGTATCTCGTTTGGAGACCATTTAAAAAATCGTTTAAGAGCGTTCACCCGCTTCCTGATTTTTATGCTGTTGGCTTGGGTTATGATTCAAATGTGGCGGGTTATTTATGCCAACGGTCACACTCCGGACGGGATTTCTTTAACAGATATGAGCTGGTATATCGGGTTGTCGCAATTGATGGTTTTTCTGTCACCAAGAATTTTTGTAACCATTGATGATGATGTCCGATCAGGAAATATCGGATATTTTCTTAATCGGCCCATGCCATATTTATGGATGCGGTTTTCAGAAGGTTTTGGAGCCTTGTGTGGAAATATTCTGATTTATTTTATTTTTGGTATTCCATTTCTTTATTTGCTGATTGGGAACGTTCCTGATTGCGGGACATCTGTTTTACTCCCTATTATGGCACTGTTACTCAGCGCATCTGTCTTGCACTTATTATTCCAGATTGGTTGCGGCTTAAGTACATTCTGGACAAATGATGCTGTCTTTATCTATCACTCCTATCAAAAAGTCATGATTTTATTGGGCGGGATGTACGCGCCAATTTCTTTGTATCCTGATTTCTTTTTTCCTCAGATTTTAAAGTTTTTGCCTTTTGCTGCTATGGTGGGAAATAACGCGGGCTTTCTTTTACCCAATACAGGAGATTCTTTTATCGAGCTCTTTCTTTTGCAACTGTTTTGGATTGCAATTATCGTTGTTGCATTGAGCGGCCTTTATCAAATTTGCTTGAAAAAGGTGGAGGTAAATGGTGGCTAATCTTCGGTTCTTTTGGGCTTTGCTGGGAATGACGTTCAAATCGGCAACATCCCAACGCGGGGCGATGTTGGTTCGTGCTTTTTTTAGTGTGATAACCCATTCAATTTACATTCCTGTCTGGACGGTTGTTTTTTCTATTTCTCCGGACATTTCCGGATGGACGATGCAACATGCTTTTTTTGCGTATGGCCTGTCGATTTCGTGTTGGGGAATAGTGTCTTTGTTGGCATTTGGTTTACGGACAATTCCCGAACAAATAGATCATGGTGAATTTGATTCTTATCTTACTCTTCCGCGCCCAGTTTTGTTATCTGCGGCGATCAGCAGCTCAAAAAATACGGGGTTGGGTGAATTGTTATTCGGGACTGGCCTGATAATTTTTTGTGGTGTCCATTTCGGAATGTCATTGGTTTTTGTTCCGTTGTTTCTTGTAATGGGAAGTGTGGTTTTTGCCAGTGGTGTTTTGTTATTTGCGACATTCGGATTTTGGCTAAAGCAGTATTTTGCTTCTGCAGAAGAAATCTATTTTAATTTTAGTTTAATGGCCTCAAGACCGGCTCCGGTTTTTAGTGGAGTTTTCAAAGTCATTGCTTTGACCGCTATTCCTGTCAGCTTGATGAGTCATGTTCCAATTGAATTTGTTTTCACTCATCATTTTCCTCTTTTGGGATTCGCTATTTTGGGAACGTTGGCTTATGCTGTGATGGCTATTTCGTTTTTTAAAATAGGTTTGCGCCACTATGAATCAGGAAGTCGTTTCGGGGTGAGGGGTTAATATTCATTATGTTTTTTATGATTGCAAAAATCTTTTGGTCTCTATTCCAACCTTTAACCGTTTTGGCCTTGTGGATCATGATCGGGCTTTGTTTTTTCAAATTCCGTTTTGGTCGACTGTTTTTAATATCCGGCTGCTCATTGTTTTTGGCTTTTGGGGTTCTTCCCGTTGGCCAGAATCTTCTTGTTTATCTGGAAAATACTTTTGTTTCATCGCGTATGTTGCCGTCTGATATTGACGGCATTATTGTTTTGGGCGGATCAATGGATACTGGCTTATCTTTTGCCCATGAACAGGTTCAATTGAATGAAAATGCCGAACGGATTACCGAAATGATCCGGTTATCCTACATTTATCCCAAGGCGAAGATTGTTTTTACTGGCGGCGATGGCTCGGAGGGACAAACTTCAGGTAAAGAATCAATAGTTTTGCGTAGCTTATTGAATAACCTTGAATATGATACATCGCGTATCATATTTGAAAGTGAGTCCAGAGATACTTTCGAGAATTATTTGTTTTCAAAGAGGCTGGTTCATCCACAGGCTGAGGAAAAGTGGTTGTTGGTAAGCTCGGCATTCCATTTGCCACGAGCTTCAGCGGTTTTTTCTTCAAATGGATGGAATGTCATCCCATATCCCGCTGGTTTTTTGACCAAAGGCCAGTACAGTCTTATGCCAAATCTTGATGTTCTTGGGAATTATTACAAATTACAAGTTGCTGTTCGGGAAATCGTGGGTATCATCGCTTATACTCTAACCGAAAGAATCAAACCCGATGCGTCAGATGTCCAAGATGTCGATGACTAAATTTTGCCTATTATTTGCCTTTCTGACTGTCTGTATTCCATCAGCACAGGCTGCCAGTTTTGAGTCATGGTTGAGTGATTTTAAGGTCAAAGCGCAATCCCGGGGGATTTCAAAATCCACATTGCTATCAGCCTTTCAGGATGTTTCACCGCACCAAAGAGTTATTGATCTGGACGGAAAGCAACCCGAACGTAAAAAAATAGGGTTTGAAACCTATTTGCGCAATGTGATGTCCCAAAATCGCATCGATCAGGGACGTATAAATTTTCAGAAAAATAAATATCTCTTGTATAAAGTCGAACAACAATACGGAGTTCCAGCACAGGTGATTGTTTCGCTTTGGGGAATTGAAACCAGCTATGGCAAGAATACCGGAGGATTTGATTTAATTCAGTCTCTGGCGACTTTGGCTTGGGAAGGGCGCCGGCGAGACTTCTTTGAAAAAGAGTTATTGGCTGCGCTGGAGATTTTGCAAGGAGGTCATGTTCAACGTCAGGATTTCAAAGGGTCATGGGCAGGGGCGATGGGACAAAACCAATTCATGCCCACCAGTTGGAAGCGTTACGCTATTGACGCCAATGGGGACGGCCATAAAGATATTTGGTCTACGCAGGAAGATATTTTTTCTTCCTCTGCAAATTATTTGAAAGAAAACGGCTGGAATCAGAATTATCCTTGGGGGTGGCAAGTCTCTGTTCCTTCGAATATTCAATTATCTTTGGCTTCTGCAAAAGTCAAAAAACCTTTGATGGAATGGGTTCGTATGGGAGTGCATTTTTCGAGTGGACAGATTCCGAATGGTCAGGCACAAACTTCCGTCAGGCTTGTTGTTCCCGATGGAGGTAATGGCCGCGCATATCTGGTAACCAGTAATTTTGAAACAATATTATCATGGAATAGATCTGATTACTTTGCTTTGACTGTGGGTTTATTATCCGATTTTATAGCGTCTCAACCTACTGGAACTGCTCTACATCTTAACCCTTAAAAAATCATTATAAAGACCACTATGAAAAAAATTATAAAGACGTTAGTCCTGTTAATAGCCGTCCCATTCCTTTTGTCCGGATGTTCTGAGGTCGAGTTTGGATCACATCTGTATAAAACATGGGGAGATGACTCCTCTTATCATAAGAAAAATACATCTTCTCAATCTTCTGGCACGTTTAAAGTTGGAAATCCATATACTGTTTTGGGACGCACCTATTATCCTCGGGAAACTTATAGCTATACCGAAACGGGCATTTCCTCTTGGTACGGGCCTGGGTTTCACGGCAAAAAAACAGCAAGTGGTGAAACATATTCCCAATATGAAATGACCGCAGCACACAGAACTTTGCAAATGCCGTCTTTGGTGCGTGTTACCAACCTTTCAAATGGCAAATCAGTTGTTGTTCGTGTGAATGATCGAGGTCCCTTTGCCAAAGGACGCATTATTGATGTTTCAGAACGGGCAGCAGGATTGTTGGGAATGAAGGGGGCAGGCACCGCCAAAGTCAAGCTAGAGTTATTGGCGAATGAAAGCCGCGCTTTGGCTCAAGCTGCTAAAAACGGAAAGTCTACCAAAGGAGTTGAGGTCGCCTATAACAAAACCGGACATTTGCCGAAGGCCTTCCGTGGTCCAGTGATTTCTGATGTTCCGATGACAGAAAATGATATTACGCAAACAGCCGAGGCAGAATCTGTTTCCGGTCACGTGACCGGAGGGCATTTTTATCCAAATCCTGTTGTTGAGCAGCAACCCGTAACTGCGACAAGTCTATACGTTCAAGTCGGAGCTTTCGGACAAGAATCCAATGCCAGAAATCTGGCGGTCAAAATGGCTTCTATCGCTTCAACTAAAGTTGAGCCGGTAACCTATGGTGGAAAAACTCTTTATAAAGTTCGCCTCGGGCCTCTTGACAGTGTGCGCACAGCAGATAGTGTTCTGTCTAAAGTTCTATCCAGTGGCCAATCAGACGCTATTATTATAGTTCAGTAATTTAACCTTTATTTTAAAAGATATTCAATTATGAAATTTATTCTTTCTTTTCTTCTTTTAACCTTACTGTCTGTTCCATCTTTCGCACAGGAAATTACTCTTCCTGAAACCAGTGCCAAACAGGCTTACATTGTTGATTTCGACACAGGTGTTGTGTTGTACAACAAAAACGGTGAAGAGCGCATGCCGACATCGTCTATGTCTAAAGTCTTAACAACGATTGTTGCCGACGATGCTATTCGTGCGGGAACAATTTCAAAAGACCAGAAAATCACGGTTAGCGAGAAGGCATGGAAAACAGGCGGGTCAAGAATGTTTCTTGATTTGAATTCCGAAGTCAGTGTCGGGGACTTGTTAAAAGGGATTGTCATTCAATCCGGTAATGATGCGTGTGTTGCCTTGGCCGAGGGAATTGCCGGATCAGAAGCCAATTTTGTTGTGATGATGAATCGTAAGGCTGAAGAAATTGGAATGAAAGACAGTCATTTTATGAATTCCAATGGTTGGCCTGACCCTAATCATTATTCAACAGCCAAAGATTTGGCTCTGCTTGGAACATATCTGATAAAAACCTATCCTGAAGAATATAAAGTCTACGCAGAAAAAGAATTCACCTATAACAATATTAAACAAGGGAATCGTAACCCTCTTTTATACAAAAATATCGGGGCGGACGGGATCAAGACAGGACATACGGATGATGGGGGTTATGGCTTGATGGGATCTGCTGTTGCCGGTGATCGCCGTGTTGTATTGGTTATTAACGGCACAACTTCCATGCAAGCGCGCGCTGATGAGTCTTCAAAGCTGATGGAGTGGGCTTTGACATCTTTTAAAAATGTAAATTTGTTCGAAAAAGGGACTGTGATGGCTCAAGTTCCCGTTGTGCTTAGCCCAACACGTCAGATCAATTTGATTGTTAATGAACAATATCGCACAACAGTGCCGTCTTTTGCCAAGGATGCAGCGAAGGTTAACGTAACTTATAAATCTCCCGTTGTTGCTCCGGTAAAGGCTGGTGATGTTTTGGGGTCTGCGAGACTTGTTCTTCCTGACGGAACATTGAAAGAGGTTTCTTTAGTCGCGGCAGTGGATGTTGAAGAGTCTTCTTTCTTTAAACGCTTATCTGAAAAGCTGATGATTTTATTGGTGGGAGTTCCTGAATAAAAAATGGCAGGACTATTCATCACCCTAGAAGGCGGAGAAGGGGCAGGAAAAACCACTCAATGCCGTAAGATCAAAGAGTATTATGAAACTTTGGGGCATGAGGTTGTTTTGACCAGAGAACCTGGTGGGACTCCAGAGGCTGAAAAAATTCGTAATCTTTTGGTTCAACGGGATGGTGGAAATTGGACACCGATGGCGGAATGTCTGTTGTTTTTTGCAGCACGTCAAATGCATGTTGAAACCTTGATTAAACCCGCGATAGCCTATGGGAAAGTTGTTATTTCAGATCGTTTTACGGATTCAACTGTGGCGTATCAGGGATATGGCCACGGGTTTGATTTATCTGTTATTCGCCAGATTGAAACCATCACTTTAAATGGTTTTTGTCCTGACCTGACTTTCTTGCTGGATATTCCTGTCGAAAATGGACTGCGTCGCTCTTTGGATCAAAAGAATAAAGCCGCCGGTTTGGAAAATACCGAAGATCGTTTTGAAAAGATGGACAAATCTTTTCACGAAAAATTGCGCCAAGGGTTTTTAACCATTGCCAAAGAAAACCCCGATCGGGTTACCGTTATTGATGCCAGCCAATCGGCGGATGACGTCTTTTCGCAAATTGAGTCTGCTTTGAAAGTTACAAATGTTATTTGATGATATGGAACAAGATGATGAATTGTTCGACGAATTCGAGTCCGGATTGGTCGACGATGATTTATTGTCGTCTCCTGAAACTGAAGTTTCTGCTGCGCGTGCGACATCCAATCTTTTGGGACATGAGGGGATTGAACAAAATATTTTGCAGATGCTTGAAACAGGTCGGTTCCCGCATGGCTTAATTTTTTCCGGCCCTTCTGGAATTGGAAAAAGTGTTATGGCGTACCGTCTGGCGCGTTTTTTATTTTCAGAAAAAGATCGAGAGCCGGATATGTTTGGCACACCAGAGGTAGCAACCTCTTTGTTTGTTGCGGAAAATAACCCTGTTTTCGGCAAAGTGTTGAGCGGAGCGCATCCTGACCTTTTAACAATCGGCCGTTTGGTTGATGATGCAACCGGAAGAACCAAGGCTTCGGTTCAAGTTGAAGAAATCCGTAAAATTGCTCCTTTTATGCGGCGGACAGCGTCAGTTGAAAATGGCTGGCGGATCGTGATTGTGGATGATGCCGATACGATGACGCGATCATCACAAAATTCTTTACTGAAAATTCTGGAAGAACCTCCGGAAAAAGCATTACTGATTTTGATTACGCACAGGGCAGGGGCGTTGTTGCCGACAGTTTACTCCAGATGCGTCCATCTTCCATTTCAACCACTGGAAGATTCTGCACTGCGCGAAGTGTTGGTTGCTCGGCGCGTTTGTGCCGATGATATTTCTTTAATTGTCGCCATGGCGGATGGGTCTTTGGGCAAAGCATTGGAATATGCCGATTCTGCACATTTGGCGATGATGCGGGAAAGTCTGGCTTTTTTTCAGGATTGGCCTGATTTTAAATGGTCGACCATCCAATCTTTTTCAGATGTTTTCGGCGTGAAGGGAAATGATGATTCCCAACGAATTTTTCGTGAAAGCCTGATGTGGGTGGCCTCGTCTCTTGTGCGGGGGCACACTGATGGGCTTGAAGGACTCGATCGCATTTCGGACTCACTGGATATTGAAAGTAAAATCCGGATTTACGATAGTCTGGACGAGCACTTCAACCGCTGTAGTGTCGGTAATCTGGACAAACGGTTTATGATTTTGGGTGCTTATATGGCTTTTGAAACCGCTTAGATTAACGGGCGTGGAGCAGGAATAAGAGTGTTCGTCTTTGGATCGAACATTTGAACTTGCAAAGAAACTCCAAAGTTACGAGCAATGTCGGTTAATTCTCTCGGATTGTACCGTATAATAATCTCTGAAGGATCATCTGGGTTGAGAGCTCCAAGAAAGAACTGATCCGCCAAGTTCTTGCGAAGAACGAGACCTGCGTTTTCAAATCTTCCTGTTAGTACTAAAGCGTCCATAATTTTTCTCCTTAACTGATTTTGGCTAAAATATTTTATTTTCATATTATGTGCAAGTTTTTTTATCGCTTTATTGAAAAAATGGCCATTTAGGGTATAAGGAGTGGAAATGAAAGAGCTTCCGATGACAGAAAACAAGAATTACTACATTACAACGCCAATTTATTATGTTAATGATAAGCCTCATTTAGGGCATACCTATACCACCATTGCATGTGATGTTTTGGCGCGGTTTAAACGTTTGGACGGATATAATGTTAAATTCTTAACTGGAACAGATGAACATGGCCTAAAAGTCAAACAAGCCGCAGAAAAAAATGGGGTTTCTCCGCAAGGCTTTACCGATAGTGTTTCTCAAAATTTCCGTGATCTGTGCGGTTTTATGAATTTTTCCAATGACGATTTCATTCGCACAACCGAAGAACGTCATATTAAAGCATGCCAGCATCTCTGGACTGTTCTGGTTGAACGTGGTGAGATTTATCTGGATAAATATGCAGGATGGTACGCTGTTCGCGATGAAGCTTATTACTCTGAAGACGAGTTGAGCAATGGTGCGGATGGAAAAAAGATTGCTCCGTCAGGGGCAGAAGTCGAATGGATGGAAGAGGAGAGCTATTTCTTCCGTTTATCTGCATGGGGTGACAAATTGCTGGAATTTTATGCGGCACATCCTGATTTTTGTTTACCCGAAACTCGTTTTAATGAAGTCAAAAGTTTTGTGCGCGGCGGATTAAAAGATTTATCCGTATCCCGTACCACGTTTGACTGGGGTGTTCCCGTTCCTGGAAATGAAAAACATGTCATGTATGTGTGGATTGATGCGTTGACCAACTATATTACGGCGGCGGGTTATCCTGATGACCCTGACATGGGAGGATTCTGGCCTGCTGATTTGCACATGGTTGGAAAGGATATTTTGCGGTTTCATGCCGTTTACTGGCCTGCCTTTTTAATGGCGGCTGGTCTTGAACCTCCCAAACGTGTGTTCGCGCATGGTTGGTGGTTGATCGAAGGCGAGAAAATGTCAAAGTCTTTGGGTAATGCAATCGCCCCTGCCGATCTGGTTGAGCGATATGGTCTGGATGCGACGCGCTATGTGTTGTTGCGCGAAGTTCCGTTTGGCAATGATGGGGATTTTATTCATGCCAATGCCGTTAACCGGATCAATAATGATTTAGCGAATGGCTTGGGAAATCTTGCCCAACGGACATTGTCTTTTATCTACAAAAATTGTGATGGAAAGATTCCGACACCAGCCGAATTGACGGACAATGACAAGGCTTTGTTGAAAAAAGTTTATGATGACATGCTTTTTACTGTGCGGATAGAATTGGATAATCAGCGTTTTCATAAAGCGCTTGAGACCATCTGGGATGTCGTGAATGCCGCCAATGTTTACATCGACATTGAAGCCCCATGGTCGTTAAAAAAAACAGATACAGCACGGATGGGAACAGTTCTTTATGTTTTATCCGAAGTCATCCGTTGCCTGTCGATCATCGTTCAACCTGTTATGCCGAAATCTTCCGCAAGACTGTTGGATCAACTGTGTGTTGCTGAAACCGAAAGAGGTTTTGATTGCATTACGAAATCTTCCGCTCTAAAAGCAGAAACTGAAATTCCTCAGCCACAAGGTATATTTCCAAGATTGCAGGTGGAAGAAAAGGCAGCATAATTTATGGAACATTTATGGCTCTATTATGCGTGTGCTGCGACTGTCTTTTGGGGAATGAACTGCGCATTTCTTGAAAAGCTTTTAGAAAAAGGATTTCCTGTTTCTATGCTAATGGCGTTGGAAAGCTGTATGGCGTTGCCTCTGTTTTTGGGACTGTCTTATATTCGAGGAACGGCGAAACAGGGAATCGATATGATGCGCGACAGCACAGAAGTTTTATATCTTGTTGTTGCTGTTTCGGCATCGTTTTTAACGGCAACGTATTTTATCTTTCATTCTATTCAAGCCAAGAATGCGACACTTGCTGGATTGATCGAAGTGTCCTATCCGATTTTTACCATTTTGTTTACATGGCTGTTTTTTAGGCAATTCCATTTGAATCTCTATTCTGGCATTGGCGGGTTGCTTATTTTGGGCGGGATTGCTGTTATTTATATAAAGGGATAATGAATGAAAGAGCGGCCAAATTTTAAAAATATCCTTGTTCTAGGAGATTCAATTTCTGATGGTTTTTATGACGCCGAAGGAATGGGATGGATAGGTCGATTAGAACAACTATTGCATACTGAAACGCCTTTGGCATGGGGCTTTCAGAATTTTTCAGTTTCCGGAGATCGTACCGTTGATGCCTTGTATCGATTAAGTGGCTTTTTAACGAGAAAAAGCACAGATTATCTTTTTATTCACGTTGGTGTTAATGATTTGTACCGATATGGGAATGAAAATGCCCCTATATCTATGGTGCCAGAGCTCCGTCACCATTTCTGGGATTGTTTATTTAGGTTGGCTAAACCTTTTACAAAAAAGATTTTTGTTTTTAGTTTGCTTCCAGTCAATGAAAAACTGAATGGTACTTCTAAAGATAACTTTGGCACCCCTTTATTTAATTTTAATAGTGATATTGAAGAATATAATGAACAAATTAAAAGATGGGCGATTGATAACGATGCTGTTTTTATAAATTTATATGATCGGTTTAAAGAGTTTGGGGCTGAAGATATTTTATTTGATGATTCCCACCCCAATATAGACGGTCATAAATTATTGGCTCAATGGACTTATGAAGAGTTAAAGGATAAAATATAATGTGGATTGATAGCCACTGTCATTTAAATCATTCGAAATTCAACCCCGATGGTGGCGTGTATGAAGCTTTGCGCGCAGCTCGCGAGGCTGGCGTTATCGGGATGCTGTCGATTGATTGTTTGATCCGTGAAGAATTTTCAGGACTTCTTGAGTTGGTTAAACCGCTTGAGAATGTCTGGTGCACAGTCGGAACGCATCCCCATGATGCAGGGCGCGATGATGAAAAATCAGTCAGTTTGGATGAATTGGTGTCTTTGGCAAATTCTGATGACAAGGTGATTGGTATCGGAGAATGCGGACTTGATTATTTTTACAAACATTCATCCCAAAACGATCAACAGAGCTGTTTTAGGAAACACATACAGGCTTGTTTAAAAACGGATCTACCGATGATTGTTCATGCGCGGGATGCAGACGATGACATTATCCGGATTATTCGGGAAGAAACTTCGGGCGAAGGGATGCGGGGAGTGATGCATTGTTTTTCCAGTTCAACAAAAATGGGACATGAAGCTATTGACCTTGGCTTTCATATTTCTTTTTCCGGCATATTGACGTTTAAAAAATCAGAAAACTTACGTGATTTTGCAAAAGACGTTCCTTTGGATCGATTGTTAGTGGAAACAGATTCCCCTTATCTTGCACCAGAACCATTCAGAGGAGCCATGAATCAACCCGCTTTAGTTGTTCATACCGGAAAAATTTTGGCAGGCATTAAAAATGTTTCGGTCGATGAGATGGCACGTATTACAACCCGGAATTTTTTTTCGTTATTCAATAAAGCAAAGGCAATTTCGTGAACTCTGTTATTACAATATTAGGATGTGGAGACAGTGCCGGTGTTCCCAGAATTGGGGGTGAGTGGGGGGCTTGTGACCCCAACAATCCGAATAATGCCCGTACACGCCCTAGTCTTTTGGTGCAAACAGAAATGAGTACTGTTGTGGTTGATACAGGGCCGGATTTTCGTGAACAATTAACCCGTGAAAAAATTCTCGATTTAAATGGCGTTCTTTATACCCATGGACATTCCGATCATGTGAATGGCATGGATGAATTAAGATCTTTTCATCGTCGTCAGAAAAAACATTTGCCAATTTTTCTGGATGCTCCAACCAAGGAAGAATTATATGCGCGATTTGATTATATTTTTGAACAGAAATCATCTTATTACCCAGCGGTAGCCGAACCTCATGTGATGGAGGATTCTGATTTTGGTTTTCCTCATCATTTAGGAGATATAGAATTCACTCCATTTTTACAAGATCATGGAGATGGAGCACGTTCATTGGGGTATCGGTTTGGTCAAGTTGGCTATTCGACAGACATGGTTGATTTGGATAAAAAAGCAATCGAGACGTTAAAAGGTATTAAAATATGGATTGCCGATTGCGCGGATTATCATCGTCCGAATGGTTTTTTTCATGCCAATATTGATAGACTTCAGAAATTAAACAAGCAGATATGTGCCGAATATGTCGTGCTGGTGCATATGGGAATTTCAATGGATTATGAAGAAGTCCGTAACAGTTGCCCTGACGGATATTTGCCAGCATTTGATGGGATGAAAATAAAATCTGATGGAACTTTTTTATAATTATGCGTGTTGACGATTTTGATTTTGATCTCCCCGAAAATTTAATTGCTTTGCGACCTGCGTCGCCCAAACACTCGGCGCGGCAGCTTGTGATTTCGAAGAATTGTCCCATCGAAAATTTTTCTGAACAAACAGTATGGGATTTTCCCGATCAATTGAATGAAAATGATTTAATTGTTTTTAATGACACCAAAGTTCTGCCGTCTTATCTTTTTGCAAAACGTGGAGATATGCAGACAGAAATAAATCTGCATAAACGGGTTTCTCCTGTGTCTTGGCTCGCCTTTGCTAAAAAAACCAAGCGTTTAAGGGAAGGGGATCTTTTATCTTTCGGCCAAGTTTTGACGGGCGTGATTGCTGAGAAACATGATGGTGGAGAAATTCTGATTGAATTTGACGTTAAAGCAGGGGATCTAGAACCCCTGCTTGCCGAAATTGGCATGATGCCCCTACCACCTTATATTGCAAGCAAACGTGCTATTGATGATGCTGATTTACACGATTACCAGACGTTATTTGCGGATAAGGATGGCGCCGTTGCTGCACCGACGGCCTCGCTGCATTTCACACCGGATTTGATGGCAAAGATCGATGCCAAGGGTATTCAAACGGCTCAAATTACACTTCATGTTGGTGCTGGTACATTCTTACCGGTAAAAGTTGACCATACCGAAGACCATAAGATGCATGCAGAATGGGGAGAAATTTCCAATGAAGTTGCAGAGATGATTAACGCAACTCATAATCGTGGCGGACGCGTTGTGGCCGTCGGGACAACTGTTTTACGGATTTTAGAAAGCGCATGTGAACCTGACGGCACAATGAAATCTTTTTGTGGTGACACGTCGATTTTTATTACGCCTGGATACAGATTCAAAAATGTTGACATGCTGATGACAAATTTTCATTTACCCAAATCGACTTTGTTTATGCTGGTGTGTGCCTTTGCAGGATTTGAAACAATGAAACAAGCCTATGTGTATGCAATCAAGCACAAGTTTCGATTTTATTCTTATGGCGACAGTTGCTTGTTATCAAGATAACTTGATAATCTACACAATCCGCGAATAACCCAATTCCAATTAATTATAGTTTTATTTCCATAATATACATTATCACATTAAACCCTCTGGATGTTTCTCAGGATGTCGCGATGTCAAAAAACTATGGGTCGGTTAAACTCGGTATATATGATGCAGAAAAAAGATCGTTATTTTGGACAAGCGATTGGCATGGGGCAATCTCGAAATTCCTCATAACCTCATCATTATTGCTCAATACAATAGATGACCAACGTTACCCCATAACACGAATAAGAATACCCACTCGCAATATAATAGTTATTATTATCAATCCAGTTAACGGATGTGGATCCACTACTTCCATTCTGG
>ERZ761609.464-NODE-464-length-47290-cov-138.585667_pt1 | contig 47290 bp, 32 predicted proteins | sample MGYA00511163_ERZ761609 | MGnify/ENA primary metagenome ERZ761609 (study PRJEB28899, sample SAMN02445070) | bioreactor sludge metagenome | biome: EBPR sludge | place: Australia: Brisbane, Thorneside Wastewater Treatment Plant | collected 2011-12-16 ... | reverse complement strand
GCTCCGTGGGAATGAGGAGCCGGTCGGCGGCATAAATCGCGTTAACGGGCAAGAGGTCAAGTGTCGGCTGGGCGTCGATGATGATGTAGTCGAACTCCGGAACCGTCGCGAGTGCCTTCTTGAGACGTGTCTCGCGGAACACGGCGGCATTGAGTTGGACGGCGGTGTGGGCAAGCCGGATGTCTGCCGGGATGATCTTAAGATTAGGTTCTTCGGTGTCGAGAATCACTTCGCTCAGAGGGGTTTCCGGATCGAGCAGAACTTGGGAAATTGAGGGGGACTCTCCGGGGCTGAAATCGACGCCTAGACCGTAAGTCGCATTCCCCTGGGGGTCAAGGTCTACCAGAAGGACTTTAAAGCCGTGGCGAGCCATTCCTGCGGCCAGATTGACCGCTGTCGTCGTCTTCCCGACGCCTCCTTTGTGATTGATGACCGAAATGGTGCTGCTCATAGGTTTGTTCCTTCCTTGGAAAATGGGGTTGGGTTGGTTGAGGCGTCCCACTCCCAGAAGGATGGTACTGCCTCGGGCTGGGTTTCAGAGAGAAACTCAAGGACGATCTCGGCCCGGCCGTCGATGCTTTCCCATTGCTCCATGACCCGGCGGTAGAACGTCTCGGACATCCCGCGCCTTCGCTCCGCTCTGGTCTTGAACCATGCGGCGCATTGCTCCCAGCGTTCTCCCCCTTCGGATTCAAACTGGACGGCCTTTGCCCGAAGTTCCAGGCGGTAGATCGGCTCGAACTGTTTCTGATGCGCGTCTTTTCGAGCGGCGAGAGTCTCGCGCTCTTCACGCTCTGCCCTCAACTGGCTCGATGCAAGAAACTCGTCGCCGTAGGTGCGAATCGCCAGCGGAAGTGAGCGCACGGGGAACTTCGACTTCTCCGACTGACGCAAAACAAACCTGGCGAGTTCTCGTCCGGCCCGGTCTGGCTTTATCGAGAGAACCTTGGGGAGTTTCGTCACCAAACTCTGAGCCGCCTCCTCGTCTGCCGTGGAAACGAATCCAACGGGCTCGCCGGAATTCCCGCCTAACTCGGCGTAGAAGTGCTCCGCAAGCCTGGAGGCTTCCGTCACCGGCGCCTGGGCTGACTCGACGGGAATGTCGAGTTCAATCGCGCGAATAAGGAATCCTGTCCGGCTGGATTTGATCTTCCGAGAAGGTAGCGCGTTGATCTGGCGCTCAATCCGCTCCCGGTCAAAACGCTCGACGATCTCACTCGCTTTGGCCCCTTCAAGCCCAACCGCCATGAGTTTCTGAACCAAAAGCGATAGCGTTCCATTCCCCCCGGCGACGGCGTCCGTTTGTTGTTGTTTAGATGGGTTGTTTAGATTTGTTGTTTTAATATCGCTTCGATTTTTGAACCCTTCCCGCTTCGATTCTTGAACCGTTGCCACTTCGATTTTTGGACCGTTCTCCGCTTCGATTTCTGAACCGATGTCCCGCTTCGATTTTTGAACCGTCTCGATTTTCCCGCTTCGATTTTTGAACCGATTCTCCGCTTCGATTTTTGAACCGATTCCGTTTTCAGGTTCAAACTGGGGTGAATCCTCCCAGAAGATGCCAAAGGTGGTCGCCTTGCTCAGTGCCCCCGCCTCCGGGTCGAAGACTCCTTCGGAAACCTTACGAATATAGCGTCCTTCGATGGCGGCTTTCAGAGCACCGCTCACGGTGGAAGACGAGGCGATTCCCGTCCGGCGCATGATTTCCGAGAAGGACATTTCGACGTGCTGACGACGGAAGCCAAAGCGCGTCTGGAAGCCAATCGTGTGGCGGATGATGACCCCAACGACGCGAACCACGGCCAGCGCTTCTCGTGGCACAAGGTAGTCAAAGAACTGGTTGGGGATGTGAGTGAGGTTGCCGTTTCCGGCGAAGAAACCATTGAATTCGGGAAGGGAAGTGACGTACTCCTCGCGCTCATCCCACTTGAGGCTGTACAGGGCAGAGAAGCCCTCCTCGCCTGCTTTGTGGGGCTGTCCAAATCTGAGGCAGTCGATGAACCGCTTGTCCATGGCCTCGGCGATGGCTTCCTTGATCGCGCCGCGAGAGATGCCGGCGTTTTCGATCAACTCGCGATAGGTGACATGCGCGCTGGGGTTCTGGGGATTCCCGTGTTCATCCGACCATCCGAGTGTCTTGCGGATGATGTAAGCAACCAGGCGAAGGCAGCCACGGGAGGCGTGAGGGAGCACCACGTCGAAAAATTGGTTCGGCGTGTAGGTGGTCGAACTTGTCGGAAGTTTGAAGCCCTGAAAGGCTTGGCTTCCCGCCAATTCTCCGTCCCTATCTGTGCTCGGCGCTTGGTCTTTCACTCATCAATCCATCTGTTGTGCGGGTTTAGATGCAAACGTCCGGATATCGATTCCTTCCTTCATCGCGTGCGCCTTGATCATCTGGTTGATCAGCCAACTGCGAGAGCGGTCCTCTCGCTCGCCTAGAAACTCCAGATACTCAAGAACGCCCGTTTCAAAGGTGACTCCAGCTGGTTTCACCGTGCGTCCGGTCGATTTCGCTCGTCCTCTAGCCATCAGTTCTCCGTTCGGGCCTTGCATCTTCATGTGCCTAGTTGAACCCAGGTGTTCAAAGATGTCAACCCTAAAATTCAAAGACGAACCACCCTCGCAAAAGGGCGCGGGAATCCGAGCAGGGAAGTGTTCGGACGTCCGAACACTTGTCCGGAGTCTCTAGGCTCGCGGCCATACTAGATGGATGGGCTACACGCCGGACACGATTGCAGCGACGGTCAAGCGGTTGAATATCAACTACTTGCTCCCGGCTATTCAGAGGGAGTTTGTCTGGGAGCCTGCCCAGGTTGTCAAGCTTTTCGATTCGGTGATGCGTGGCTATCCAATCGGCTCATTCTTGTTCTGGGAAGTTGAGGATGCCAATCGGGACAAGTGGGATGTCTACAAGTTTCTGGATCGGGTGAGAGAGGGCGGGACTCACAACCAATTGGCGAACACGGCTGGGATCAAGGGCCTCACGATGGTTCTAGATGGCCAGCAGCGTCTGACGTCGCTCAATATTGGCCTTCGGGGTGTTTACGAGTTCAAGAGAAAATACGGCCGAAAGGACAACCCGGACACTTGGAGCCCGAGGCGGCTGTTCCTAGACCTTTTCAAGAACCCCAAGGATGGTGAAGAGGGAGATGCCGAGGAGGGCGTTTACTACGGCTTTAAGTGGCTTGAATCAAGCCCGATGAACGGTCTGGACCATTGCTGGTTCTCCGTGGGGAGGATTCTCGACTTCGAGTCCGAATCCCAACTCGACGACTTCAAAGACGAACTTGAGGAGAGCCTGCCGGGTGAGGTGACGAGACACCAATTGCGCACCATGCGAAACAACTTGGATCGCCTGTATCGAGCGATTCACAAGGACGAAATCGTGGCCTACTATTCGGAGCGGGAACAGAACTATGACCGAGTGCTTGACATCTTCGTGAGGGCGAACTCAGAAGGCACAAAGCTGACCAAAAGCGACTTGCTGCTCAGCATGGTCACGAGCAACTGGGCCGGAATCAATGCGCGGGAAGAGATCTATGGCTTCGTGGATCGAATCAACACCCAGTTGACTCGGCGGAACTCGTTCTCGAAGGACTTTGTGTTGAAGACGAGCTTGGCCCTGCTAGATCTGCCGGTGACCTATAAGGTCGAGAACTTCAGCAGTACGAATCTCGACCGGATTCGCCAAGGGTGGGATGGCATCAAGGCCGCAATCGAAAGCGGGGTCGACTTCATCAACTCTCGCGGGATCGACGGTTCGAACCTAACGAGTGCGAATGCACTCATTCCGATGTTCTACTTCCTCCATCGGCATCCTTCCGTGCGTCTCCGCGGCTCAAGCGAGTCTGACCACAACAATGCGTCCCTCGTGCGAAGATGGCTCTGTGCAAGTCTCCTCAATAACGTATTTGGAGGATCCTCGGACTCGATTCTCACGGCGATTCGAGAGACGATGAAGGCTGAATTGGCCTCTTCCAATGAGTTTCCCGCCGCCGCGATATTGGAGACGCTTCGGAAGGCTGGACGTCCGGCTTCGTTCGACGATGACTCCGTTGAGAGAATCCTGGACTTTACCTACGGAGGCCAGCGGACATTCCTCGCTCTTACGCTTCTTTACGATGAGGCCGCCTGGGGCACCATGACCTTCCATCAGGACCACATTTTCCCCAAGAGCAAGTTCTCGCAGCGTGAATTGTCCAGCCTGGGACGGGAAGACTGGTTTGGATGGAAGGATCGTTTAGGCAACCTGTGTCTGCTGCTCGACGCCGAGAATGAGGAGAAGAGCAACAAGAGTTTCGAGGAGTGGGTTACGACTCGAAGCTCAGACTTCAAGCAGCGTCACCTCATTCCCGATGATTCAGGCCTCTACAGCTTCGACAAGTTCGACCTGTTCTTGCAGGCAAGAGAAGAGCTGATTCGAGACCGGCTCAAGAAAGTCGTGAAACTGTAGGCTCAGAATATTGAATCCGCTTCTATTCCGGCTCATCTAATCCCCTTATGAGTCGAAGAAGAAGATCAAATCCACCTACGCCGTCCCCGCTCCTTGAGCAGGGATTCCCGAAAACGAACAGTCAACGCGCCTTGATTCAGGTTGTGAGGGAGGTTCATGCCGCCCATGATCACCTGTATTCCTCGGAGTGCGAAGGACTCATTGATGAGGCTATCCGCCGTGCCCGCGCCGAGCGAGAGCCAAAGGAGGAGTCATGAGGATGTCGGTTTTTGACTGCAACGTCTTCGTCCAGGCGGTGGCGTTTCCTGGTGCGGCCTATCATTGCCTTGCGCATGTGCTCCAGGGTCCTGATCGTTTGTTGACGTCTAAGTACGTGCTCGATGAGGCCCGCTATGTGCTTTCGATGCCGTGGCTCCAGGCCAAACTCCCTGGCATCACGCCGAAGCGAGTGGAAGCCCTCTTTCATCATCTCAAGCGCTCCGCTGTCTATGTGGACCGTGTTCCCAGGGTCTTCGATTTTCCTCCGGACCCTGCCGATGCTCCTTACCTCGACCTTGCCATTCACTCTCATGCTTTCGCTTTGGTCACCCGAGATCGCGAGATCCTTCGATTGGCCGAGCCAGACTATGATCTAGGAAGGCGTCTCCGGGAGCGGCATTCCTTGCTGCATCTGGCGGTGCCCGAGAGGTTTCTCGACCTCTCCGATGTGCGCCCAACGATGACCGAGCTGCTCCAGCGCCGGAATGCGCTGAAGCGGTCTTGATGTGCGGATCAGTAGTCCGACGGCAAGAGGATCGTCGTTGCTGAGCGATCAGCCTCGGTGATGACCCAGAACTTGGTTCCGGCTCGGTCGTGGTACACCGAGAAGAGTCTGGATCTGTCCTTGAGCGCCTGGTCGTTGGCTTCCCAATCTTCCGGACAACAGTCTCCCCAGTCGCCCGCCGCATGCCTTCGCACTGCGCCCAGAACGTCATCCGGGTGAAGTGACTCCATTGCATTGGGGGTGATCACCGTCTGCCCAAGCCGAAAGTTGTTTCGTTGTGTTTTCATTTTTGCCTCCTGAGTTAAAGGTTTTTGTGTTTCTTCACCCTGGTCGTGAGAAACCAAAAACCTGTCTCAGGGAAGGCGCATAGAACCGAATGGGTATTCAGCGATCGCGGAAAAGCTCGGGGCATGACAGCTCTGCTGGCGTGACCAGAGCAGCGAACACATCCACTCGGGCTTGGAAATGAAAACCATGCGTGACTTTCGGTCTGGAGGCGGAAGACCCCGCTCATGGGGCCAGTCCTTCGAGAATCGTTCCTGCGGCTCTGCGCACGGCATCGAGGCGTTCGGTGAGGAGCTTCTTGTCCCCGGAGTAGAGTTGGATGTAGTCCGAGCTGGCGGTTCCGGCATCCAGTCCGATGGATTGAGCCACGACGAATGCGACGGCTTCGGCTTCGAGTTCGCGGCTTTGCTTGGTGGTTCCTGTGCGGCCGGATCCGTGATGTAGGATTTCGTGTGCGAGTTCGTGCACCAGGGTGGTGAATTCCTGTGCGGGGTCGAGTCCGGACTGGAGTTCGATGGTTCCACCTTTGGAGACTCCGAGGGCTCCGCCGAGCTGCTCGGAGTAGCTGAGCTCGATGTTCATTTGGCGGACGAGGTTTTTGAGTCGGTCGCTGAATTCTCCCGGGTCGCCCTTGGCTTTTGCGAACTCAGGCATCGGTTCTCCATCGGTTTGGCTTGCGTCGAAAACGTAGACGACGCGGAATCTGAGAATGCGGTCTTCGTCCTCATTGGGTGGGGATGAGTCGGAGGCGTCGTGCTTGTCGCGTTTCAGCGCCATGGGGGCAAGGATGGCGATGCCCTTTTCTCCCGGCTTGACAAAGCGTCCAAGGGATTTCCAAGTGTGGAAGCCTGCGACATGGGTTGCTTCGGGTCGCTGCGCCATGATGAGGAGCACGTTGCCGAGGCTGTATTTGTGGAACCGTGCCATGACTCCGAGGAATTCTTGGAGCTGCTGGCTGTGGCCTGCTTCGAGGGCGCTTCCAAGCGCCTCGATTTGCTGTTCGATGAGTGATTTTGCGTCTTCTGTCTTCATATTCTTTTCCTTCAAAACAATGTTTCAGCCTGTAGTCGGGATATCCCCGGGGGCTGCTTCAGTTAATGAGTGAGCCCGGCCAACTGATGACCGGGCTGGGTTGGGCGTCTTACTCCTCAACCTCTTTGCTGGATGGCTCGACGAGAATGAACTCGTACGCTCCTCCGGTGGGCACTGGGATGAGTTCCAGCTTCACACTGAAGCCCTCTCGGTTCTTCAGCGGGAACGCTACGCCGATGCGTCTCCAGATTTTCTTGTCGCCATTTCCGACGTTGACGAGAGCTTCGAGCCGAGTTGTGTTTTCGTTTTTCATACAATCCTCCGATTTGGTTTCGCCCGGGCTTGATTGCCCGCTGGCGCCCTTCGGAAAAGACCATCGCTCCGACAGAACGCAAGGGTGCGGGGCATTGCCCTGGCTGCACAAGCCGCAGGCGCGGAAGCTGGGGTGCCCCTTGCGTGTCCTGGAGGAAGATGGGCTAGAAGCGGCGCAAAGACTAGCGGACAATTCAAGCTCAAGGGTCGATCAATGCGGATGGATATGAATCGAAAACCTTGGATCGAAGTTCAGAGGACGGCGCTGGCGACTCGAATCTGAAAGACCCGGCGTGTTCACCATTGATAGCAGAGTGGGCGTGTGAGCTGGAACTCATGAGCCCCCGGGAGGAGCGTCTTCATTCCTTCCATCGAGCCGGGCAAAGGTGAGTGTTCGGACGTCCGAACACCCGTTCTGCCGCTTGCCGTGATAGGTCACTTTCGGTGCGGCCCTGGGATATCCCCTTCAAACGGCTTTTGATTGAAGGAGAAGAAGATGGCAAAGATAGAGCGCAACAAAGATCCATTCAAAGAGGCGCTCATGCCGCCCGTGTTCAGGGTGCAGCTCGTGCGAGAGAAGTCCGGTCAGCGCACGGGACTCGACGGCCCTGAGGCGGCGGCTCAGATTCTGGGGCGCTATCTCCAGCACGCGGATCGCGAGCACTTCGTGTCTCTGATGCTCGATGTCAAGAATCAGGTCATCGGCATCCACACCGTGAGCGTGGGGAGCCTGTTCGCCGCCATCGTCTCACCCCGTGAGGTTTTTAAGGCCGCGATTCTCGCCAATGCCGCGGCTATCATTGTCGCCCACAACCATCCGAGTGGCGATGTCACACCCTCGCCTGAAGACATCCAGGTCACCAAGACGCTCAAAGAGGCGGGCAAACTGCTCGACATCGAGGTGCTGGATCACCTGATACTTGGCGAAAACGGAAAATGGGCGTCGTTGAAAGGACTAGGTCACCTCTAATCAGACTCAAAACCTTGGGAGTCGAACTTAAGGTCTCTGCTGTTCTGCGTGACGACCCGGATGACATCGTCGGGAACACCCTCAGGCACATCGGCTTCGATTTCGAGCGTTACTTTCACCCTTGCGCCAACAATCCCGGAAAGGTGACTGATGACTTCGTCCGCGATTCGGCCCGCATCTCGTCCGACTCTGGTCGCATCGAGCGAAACTGTCCCGTGGAAACGACTTACGCTGGGCTTTGTGGATTTATCGCCATCCCCTCCGGCAAACAGTCCAGTAGTTGGGTCAGCCCCTTTAGTGCCTGGCGTGGTCGGTGTGGCTCCGCCCGCGGTGGCCTCTGGCGCTTCGGCTTGAAGTTGCTGGAGGGCGACCTCAGGTTTGACCAGGACGCCGTCCGGAATGTCGGACCCGAACATGACCACTCGGCCACAAACGAGTCCTCTATACCGGCGAGATTCCTCGTCGTATGAATCTGCATAAGCGAAAGAATCATGACTCCAGGTGAGGAGCTTTATTCCTTCCTGGACGGCATTGAGAAGCAGCCCAGGCGCTTTGAGGCGCGGCAAATAGAGGTATTTCCCAAAGTAATCGACAAGCTCTGAAATGGCGACGTGGCTCTTCTCGTTACCATCCCAGAGAGGGACTCGGTCGAGCTCCATCTTTAACCTTGAGGGTGAGAGTGACACATAGAGCAAATCCTTGTCCCGGAGCTTCTTTGATGCTCGCTGTGCAAGGGTTCCGTCTCCTTTTAGTGGATGGAGTTCCCAGATAATCGGAGCGGCTGGGTTCTTCTCTTCTTGAACGGGCACGAGGAGCCACTGAAAGACTTCCGGAAGCCTGGCAGTAACTGAACTGTCGGCATTGGCCTTTTGGGTCTCAGCCTGTTTGACCTGGTGAGGAGACAAATCGAGGGTCTCGCGCTCGGCCAGAATGGACTCCCACGCAAGGAACCTTCGGACGGACTCATCGAGGTCTTGGAGCTTCGTCTTGTCGACAGCAAGGAACGCGAGGCTGTTCTGGAAGAGCCTGGGTGCATTGCCCCTCGTTCGGAGAATTTCTCGGGCAAATTGCTCCGCTGCGTTGCCATCTTCTTTGCTGTAAGGGTGCTCAATTCCGAGAACCACAAGCCGGGCGTCTCGGTCATCGGCAACATCGGCTCCCGATTGAGGGAACGGATGGACGCGCGAGAATTCGCCGGTGTTGCGAAGGTCGAGCTTCGCCCGCTTCTCGATTTCCTGTGCGACTGCATCCGGGTCCCGCTTAAGCTGTTCGGCTCGGTCGTCGGCAAGCTTTGTGACGGTCGGTTGGGTCGAATACCAATATCGCGGCCCATCTTGATAGAGGTAAGTTGCAGAACCGGCCAAGCGGCGTAGGGCATCGCCGAAGATTGGCGGCTGCTCACCTGGCATCACGCAACCAAGCTTGACCCTCCTGTCTTCAAGCCCGCGATTGGCTGCCGTCGTCGTCGGTGCGGAACCAAGGTAGATGGTTCGCGCGACTCGTCGGCAAGCGTGGTATCGGCCCAAGTTAGGGACTTCACCATCGACTCTCAGTGGTAAAGCGCTCGGACCGTCAACGTCCTTCTCGATGACCGGCACCCAGTTGTCTGGTAGGTATCGGGTGAGCTCGAACTGGACTCGCGGGTCGTCAATGGGAACGTTGCACGGCAGGATGAGGGGGTTTCGGTCTCCTTTCTCCCACAAGCTGTGAATTACCGCTGCCATGAGCCGCAAAACGCCTCGGGTGCGCTGGAATTTTGCGAGCGTGGACCAATCCGAGTACAGACGGTCGAAGACTTCAGGATGAATGGGATAGGCCGCTCGGAGTCGCTCTTCATACTCGGCGTCTCGGCACTCCGGTGGGAATTCCTGGTGCTGCGTTCGGTAAAGGTCGTAGAACGACCTAGCCACCACGTCGCGATTCTTGAATTGGTCTTGCTCAAGCAATGGCTCAAAGAGTCGCCGCCGAACGATTTCAAAGCCCTCCTCGGCACTCGCAGGTCTCCATGACGATTCAACACGTCCCACGACGTTTCTCAGCCTTTCCAGTGCCTCTCGGCCTCGCTGGCCACCTACTTCGATATCGTCCCCTTGAGCATGTGGAGACGTAGCCGTATCGCTGGCTGGAAGACTGATGACAAGCAAGCAGTTCTTCGCGAGCTTGGCTGACTCGGTCAGTGCCTGGGCAAATGAGAATTGGGTTTCGAAGCTTCCTCCAGGAAGGTCACTTTCGGAGTGAAGCTGGCGGGCATAGGCTACCCATTCGTCGATAAGGATGAGAGCCGGTCCAAACTCATTGAGAATTTCTCTGAGTTTGTCACCTGGGCTCGTCGCTCTTTCATCGTCAGCACGAATTCTGTCGTAGGCGGCTCTTCCCCCGAGCTGATAGGCAAGCTCACCCCATAGCGTGTGAACGACGGTTCCATCCGCCTTGACGCTGGGATTTCCGGGAGACAGTTTGTTGCCGACCAACACAACCCTCTTAATACTTGGAAGGGAGGTGACCCCGGCCTCCTTCAATACCTGCTCAACACCGAGTAGCTCGTTCACCTTCTTGCCAGAGACCAAGTGATAGAGGGCAAGCATAGAGTGAGTTTTGCCGCCTCCAAAGTTTGTCTGAAGTTGAACAACTGGGTCGCCGCCTGCGCCCGAAAATCGACGAACTGCGTCAACGAGGAGCTTTGTGAGGCTCTCCGTCATGAATGTGCGGCGGAAGAACTCGACCGGGTCCTTGTATTCCGGAGCCCCTTCTCCGATGTGGACTTGCCAAAGGTCGGCGGCAAACTCTGCTTGCTGATATCGTCCACTCGCTACGTCCGGATGTGGGCTGACGACTTCACGCCATGGCTTCAGGGTGCCTGTGACGGTGGACTCAACCGTGGCCCTGGCTTCCTTCTTCTTCTCGTTTCGGACCTGCTCGTCGAACCGGAGCCTAAGTAGCTCCATTTTCATCTTCTCGACCTCATCGGCCTCACAGGCGGAAACGGCCGTTAAGAGACGAGATGCGCTATCGAGGGCTCGATATGTGTCGTCGGAGCTGAACGGCTTTTGGTGCGCCCACCTATTTCGGGCATCTCGTAGCTCGCTGACCAGGCTGCGCTCACCGCGTCCAAGAGTCTTTCCAAAGACCCCATTCCAGTTGTCCCACATGAGCCTCAGAAGCGCGGCGATATCGAGATGGGGAGTGTTGTCATCTGCCCAATCGAGCTCATTTTTCCACCCTTCAGTTGCCTTTGTGACCCAATACTGCCCGAGCTCGCTGGTGAGTTCTCGCTCGACGAAGGGCTTCAGGCCCATGGCTAGGAATTCGAGTGTCTTGCCAACACGTTCGTGGTTGCTGATGGCCATGTCTTAGTTCATCCCCTCAAAACTTTGCTGTGGGCCCTGCTCTAGGCGAGGCGTCTGTTGTGCCAACCGAACAAGTTCGGGCCAGCTTGAAACCAGTGCGTTATATCTCTGGCCATCTGCGCTCCGCTTCTTGCGCTCACAGATTGAATACAGCCGGTAGGCAAGCTCCCTGGCTACATCTGCTTGCGTGCCAAGTTTCGCGAGAAGCCGTCCTGCGACCTCTTCGCCAAGGTCGAGCGAGCGGATTAGGTGGTGGACCATGTCCCAAACGGTAAGTCTGTTGTCCGATTCAGGGCTCCAATCTGAGGGCAATTCCTCTGGCCTATATAGCCGCACCTTGCCTTTTCCATGAGTTCCGATACCGGCTTGGCGGATTCCGTCTACGCTAGTATTTTTAGCCTTAGAAAGCATCTCAGCGATACCATAATCGCCCTCGGAAAACCCGAATTGCTCAAACCAAGCTAGGGCCCACCTAGTGTCCGAATCGAAGTCTCCTTCCTGATGAGCGAGGACCTCGTCCAGAGACTGGTTGATGAGGGTGAGGGCTTCCCTGACTGTCAATGGATTTCCCTCGGCATCGAGGACACTTGAATAGCGCGTAAAGATGGCCATGCCTGGGCCGATAGCAGCTTGCTGAAGGTCTACCGGCGCGACGTTTCCACGTTGAAGGTCAGCAATGGCCGCTGGAAGTTCGCGAGCTAGAGCTGTCAGAAACTCTCGCTTCGTGGCAGTGCCAGTATCATTTTCGCGTCGTCGGCAGACGAGCACAACGCTTGATGCCAGAGCATTTGTTCCGATACCGATAGAACGTACTCCACGTTCCGTGCGAATCGGCCAGGTTCCCGTGAGAGTGAAGCCTGCGCGAATGACTGCGGACAAAAATGTCTCCCATCCAGTGCTGGCTTCGCCGCCATTAGCTTTGGACTCAGACTGCTTGAAGGCATAGTAGATGGTGACCGGAAAAGCCGGATGAGCAACTTCAGCGAGTCGCTTCATTGCAGCGGTCATGCCCTCCAAGAAAAAGGATTCTGCCGCATCTTTGCTGCTGTGCCTGTACGGCGTCGCAATGAGTTCTTCTGACTTTGGAACTAGCAGGGTGCCAAACAGCTGAGGATATTGTGCTCTCAACGACCTTCTCAGCCATACATAGAAAAAATCCGAGAGGTCTGCATATCCAATGTTGTCGTAATAGGGCGGGTCAGTAGAGATGACCGAGGGTAGGTTGTGTTCGCTTCTGACCGCGTCAGCGTGAGTTGCTGAGCCCGCTTCCGCCCTATTTGGGCAGCCTAGGAGGGCACCGGCAACGATGCCTACAGAAGCTTCAAAGCTGCCACCGATGGACGAGAGTGGATTGACCTCCGCATAGTCCCAAAGCATTGGGATGGCATGGCGAACGAAAATGCTCTTCGGGCGGTTCTCCTTGGAATTCCAGGGCACAATGGAACAGCCATATTCGGAGACCTTGTCGCGACAGAAATTCAAGTAAAGCCCGATTGCTTTCGCATATTCTTCCGCCTCATCGATAGGGAAGGATGCTCCAATGGCGTCTGACTTGACCTTGTGTTGCACCTCCTCAATCAGTTGAGAGAAGGTTTCTAACGCGACGAGCTGCCTACTGGTGAAAAGGTCTCGCCATTTCGTCATCCCATATTCTTGAACACGAAATCCGAGTGCTCGACTTGGAAGGTCTGCTTCAGGCGGGTCGTTAGGCAGTGCTGAGAAGGCGATAGCTTCGTCTACCTCGCTGGCGCTAAGATAGACTCTGCCCCGGCCACCTTCGGCAACTAGTGCCATCAGTCGAGTACCTAGACCCGCGTCTTTGGCTACGTTCCGAATATAGTCGAAGGGCATCGGGGCTCCAGACATGAGACAGCCAAAGCTAGTCCCACTGCCCCCCAACTTGGTGCCATTCTTGACCTGGTCAGGGTTAGTCGGTCGCCCTACTCGAACTTCGAATGAATAGCTCTTTCCTTGGATGACCGGCTCAACGTAGACTTCACTGTTAGTCTTTGTTGAAAGCATGAAGGTCGATGCTAACGGCACCTCGACCTCGCGAAAAGCCGGATTGGGACTCTTGACGGTACGCACCCAGAGCCAAGCTATCACCGTGACTGATTGATTGAGATACGGCGCGAGGTCAGGTCTCTTGCTAACAAGCTCTCTGCCAATGGTCACCTGTGGGTACAAAGAAGCGAGTCGCTTTCTCGCCTCCTCACAGACCCATCGTCCGTAAAAACGCACATCGTCTGCGATGCCTTGGGTGCCAGTCCAGTTGCTCTCAAAGAGGCTGTCGGTTGATTGCGCAACTGGATTAACTGGCGGCTTGCCACCAAGTCGAGGCGGAATCTCTATCAAGCCTCGGTTGATTAATACAGCTACGGGATTGAGGTCGCTGGAGAACGGTTTGAGGCCGAGCCTTTGTGCCTCGATCGGCAAAGTGCCCCCTCCGGCAAACGGGTCAAAAAACGGTGGCAGCGAGTCCCTGGCGAAGAGCGTCTTGGCGTGAGGGTGGTCAACATTCTCCGCACAGGCTCGCCGCCAACTGCGCCAAATCTCGTCGCGAGCTTCCTGAATCACGTCATCGTTCATGATGTTTTCCCAAGTGACGAGGCGCTCTATGATTGAAAACAACCGTTGTCGTTCTTTTTCTTGAGCCTTTACAGTTGTGAATAGGTCGGGCCATGAGCTCGGGTCATCGACCATCTGAGCGAAGATTACGGCTCTGGCGGCTGCCAACGGGCGCTGCGCCCACCATTTGTGAATGGCAGATGGATTGCCGCGGTAGATGTAGCCTTCCCGAACTGACGCCTCATTGATGGCTTCAAGAGGCAGGGCGACTTCGATGAGTTTCTTTCGGGCAGGCTTGTTCATTTCGGCACCTCGGCGCGGGCGAGGAGCTCGGCCATGTCGTAGTTCACACTCGTCACGCCAAAGTCCGGCTCTCGCTGGAAGGGAGTGCGGATGTAGTGAGCGCGATGATTGTCACCGTCGAGCTCGACGATGGCAAGAATGAAGTCCTCGGGTTTGTTCAACGATGTTAGAATCTCGTTTCGAGTGACGGTCACGGTTTCAGCTCCAGCAAACCGTCCTTTCACTTCGATGAATCGAAGTCGTCCCGTCCCTGGAACACGACTTTCGATGTCGTATCCAAGGCGCTCGAATTCCCGGTCAGTCGGCTCGAACCCAAGCGCTCGCTCAATGTCCATGATGATTGACCGAGCTTTCGCTGCCGCGAGCTGCGTGTCCTTGTTCTGACCTGGCTCCAAACTCATGCCTCTCATCTGAGCGAGAAGTCCGGCTGGCACAATAAGGAGCCCCCCAATAACGACGGGAGGAAGTGGAGCGAGCTGCCGCTCTTTTTGAAGCTCCTCCATGCGACTTTCGAGCCTGGCTTGCAGCTCGTCGGCTCGCTTCCGGGCTTCATTGGAGTTGAGCCTGGCGTTGGTTTTTCCAGACTGCTCTTGGAGCTTTAATTCCTCAGCTCGATGGTCCCAGTAATTGATTTCCTTGGTGAGACGATCTTTGACGGCCGCCTCTGTCTTGCCGATGAGTTCAAGCTTTCTCGTCTTGACTTCGGCTAGGTGTTCAGGAACGACTTGTTCGATGGCGTGGCCCTGCGCCTGATGCTCAAGGTCCTTGGTGACCCATTGGCACTCCGGCCTGGAGAGAACGTCTGCAAGGCTGGGTTCACCTTCTGCGAGTGGGCGGTAATCGAGATAGGGAGCAAAGTTGACGTGACGGGTTCGCCCTTCGGAGTCGATTTCAACATAGAGAAGCCGCTTTGAGACGACTCTCCTCTCTCCGCTCTTGGTAAAGCTGCCGTCCTGGATGGCGTGTTCCAAGTAGAAAAGCACTCGGGGCTTCGTGCCGGCATCGGATTCGTCGACCAGAACCGCTCCACGCTTTAGAAGGTCACGGTTCCTTTCCAAGATAAGGTCGAGCGTCGAATCCAGAAGCGGATGACCAGGGCAAACAAATGCGGCAAGCGCCTGGCCCTGTGGACTGATGAGTGACTTCTCGAAAACAATCCGCTCGTAGCGGTTCAGAACCGGCTCACCGACTCCTATCTGACGGTCGCGATTCCGAATGGTCGCCGGGACATGGCTCACTTCGTAACGGCGGTTCTCACGTTGCTTCGATGTTCCTCCAAGCTGTTTGAATGCTTCAAGGAAGAACGATTCGACGTAGTGGGGCTGTAGTCGCTTGGCTTCGGCCCGCTCCATCTCCTCGCGAATCTTGTAGACGACACTTGCATCCATCGTCTGAGGCGCGATGGCCCTTTCCTCGATGAGTCCCTGGATATGCTGCTTGTCGAAGGCTTCCTCAACCGTCTGTGTCAACCGGGCTCGCACTTCGGGAAGCTCCCCGTAGCGGATGGCTTCGACAAGAAGCTCGCGAAGTAATTTGCCTCCGAATTCGACCTTTCCAAGTACATCGAAGACCTGGCCACCAAGGGCTTTTCTGGCTTCCTCAAGCTTCTCAAGGAGCTTGCGATAGACCTCACCCTCCCGTGTCTCTTCGGCCACAAGGTTCCACAGGTGGCACACTTCCGTCTGTCCGATTCGGTGAATGCGACCGAACCGCTGTTCAAGTCGGTTTGGATTCCAGGGCAAGTCGTAGTTGACCATCAGGTGAGCACGTTGAAGGTTGATGCCTTCACCAGCTGCGTCGGTCGCAATCAAAACTCGGACTTCGGGGTCGTGGCGGAATGCTTCCTGAGCCGCCATTCTCTCTTCACGGCCCATTCCACCATGAATGCAAACGATGGCTTCCGGCTTGCCGATAAGCGTTCGGATTCGTTCCTGGAGGTAGGTGAGCGTGTCGCGATGCTCGGTGAAGAGGACTAGCTTCTGAGTTGGCGAACTCTTGGGCGGCGTGTCGCCATAGACGGCACGGGTCTCATGCACGACATTCTTCAAAGCGGCCGGCGTGAAAATTTCAGACAGGAGACTTGCGAGCTCTTTCCACTTCTTGTCTTCCCCGGACCGTCGAAGAGCCTGGGCCATCCCTTCGAGCCTGGTCAGTGTGGCGATTTCGGTCTTCAGTTCGGTAATGGACCTGGCCGCGGTGGCTTGGTCGAGAACTTGCTGCTCCGCTTCCTCAACCTCGTTCTCCGGCGCATCTTCGAGGTCTTCAACATCCTCTTGAGTCAGCATCGGCGTATGAGCGACGATGGTGCCCGAAACGTCAACTCCTCGCTGGAGGAGCTCAAGTTCTCGGAGCCGTCCCTCAAGCCGTTCACGTCGCCGTCTGAGAGACTGGTAAATGGCTTCCGGAGAGGAGGCGAGTCTGCGCTGCAGAATGGTCAAAGCGAATCCGACCGTGCCTGCCCTCTTGTCGTTTTGCAGGGCCTCGACCCGATTGAACTCCTCGCGGACATAGTCCGTGACTTGGGAGTAAAGCTCGGCCTCGGCATTTGAGAGTTTGTAGGGGACGGTGTAGGCTTTGCGCTCGGGGAAAAGCGGCGTGGCGTCGAACTTGAGGAGCTTCTCCTTCACCATCCGCCGCATAAGGTCTGAAGCATCAACGGCATGGACTCCATCCCGGAACCGCCCTTCAAACCGGTCGCCGTCGAGGAGAGCCATGAAGAGCTGAAAGTCGTCTTCTTTGCCGTTGTGCGGCGTGGCGGTCATGAGCAGGAAGTGGCGAGTGAGCCCGGAGAGGAGTTGCCCGAGCTGATACCGCTTCGTGTATTTGATTTCGCCACCGAAGTGAGTGGCCGACATCTTGTGCGCTTCATCGCAGACAATGAGGTCCCAGAACGCATCCTTCACCTGGAGCTTTTCTTGGATGTCGGGATTTCGGCTGAGCTTATCGAGCCTGGCGATTACAAGGTTGTTTTCGAGGAACCAGTTGCCGGTCCTTGCGGCTTCGAGCTTGTCGTTCGTGAGGATGTCAAACGGAAGGTGGAACCGTCGATAGAGTTCGTCTTGCCACTGCTCCGCGAGGCTTCCCGGACAAACGATGAGGCATCGCTGGAGGTCGCCTCGTGCTATTAGCTCCTTAATGAGGAGTCCGGCCATGATTGTCTTGCCCGCTCCGGGGTCATCCGCCAACAGGAATCTCAGAGGCTGCCTTGGAAGCATCTCCTCGTAGACTGCGGTGATTTGGTGCGGAAGGGGTTCGACAATCGAGGTGTGGACGGCCAGGACAGGATCAAAGAGGTGCGCGAGCCGGATTCGATGGGCTTCAGAGACGAGTCGAAACTGCCGTCCATCTGCGTCGAAGGCCCACGGCCGACCCTCTTCCACAATCGAAAGGTCTTGCTCGTTGCTCCGGTAGAGGAGGGTGTTGCCAACTTTGCCTTCTGAATCCTTGTAGGTGAGCTCGACTGCGTTCGTTCCGAACCATTGGGCGCTGACGACAGTGACCGTCCTCTCCGCGAGAATTCCCCTGACCACGGTGTTAGGTTTCAGCTCTTCAAGGTTTGTCATTGCTCTTTGTCCCTGCCTTCTGCTCTCTCCAGGCGGTCAATGAGATCCTGATAGCTGTCGGCGTCCTGAATCACGAGCGCAGGCTTGCCCTTCACGGTGAGGACCACTGGCTTGTGGGTCTCCGTCACTTTCGCCACCATCTCCTTGTGATTTCTCAAGAAGTCGGTCAGCGAGAACACTTGGCGTAAATCGAGCATTTTTCCTCCGCAACGCGAATCAAACTTTTCTTTGATACCCGATTCGGTACTGCTTCCTTTCCGGAGCGACGAAGAAAGCACCCTCACGGCTAAAATGACTTTGTCAAGGACGGCGAGGTTGCTCTGTACCATCCTTGACAAAGTTTCATGCGTTTGCCGATACAATCCATGGTCGCTCTGGGAGGAGATGTTCGGACGTCCGAACGGCATGTCACCGAGTCTCAATTTGGAGCCTTCCCCGGACGCCCAAACGCCAATGCTTGCTCGATGATTAACTCGAACTCTGGTGCTGCCGTTACCCCCGCATCGGGGTAGAACCGGCGCTCGATGACCGAAGCCTTCTCCAGAAATGCTCGGGCTATCGCCTCATATTGAGGTCGGACATCGCCGGACCAGGTCTCCATTGCTTCGCGAGGTTCATTGGCCAGTGCTCGTTTGACTGCCTCCGCTTGGAGCCAATCGAGGAAGAGGTGAACCAGGTAGGCCAAAGCGATGACCGCGGCGACATTCCAACCAATGGGAATGGCCGGGAATGCCCGACTGAGCGCGGTTGCTCCGCCTGCACCCACTGCGATGGACAGACCTTTGCTGCCTAGCGATTCTTTCCGCAATGGAGAAAGTTCCGTCCACCCCTTTGCACGTTCCTTCGCGTGTTCGGTATGAGCAGCATGAGCCTGCACATGCCGTTGGAAAGTGTCGCGCACTGCGCTGAAGCCTCTGACCGCCCAGGCCACTTCAGCGAGCATGTGGTTGAAGTAGCTACGTGCTGTCGCGTCATCGGCATACTGGGCGGGAATCTCGTCATAAACCAGTTTGATGATTCGTGCGCCAAAGGCCCGATGTCCCTCGTTGCTTGAACGATGACTTGGAAGCGCCAAGACGTAACTCAACCATTGCTCCAGACTGAGCGGAGGACCACTCACGCTGCTTCACCCCATTTTAGACAAAGGTGGATGGGGGCTCCATCTTCGCTCGTTTGGCTGCAAAGCATCCAGCATGTCTGTCTTCCCTCACCAGCGATGAGCATGAGGCCCGGGAGTGAAGTCGGCCTAGTTTGTTCGGCAAGCCATGCCCCTGCCTTTATGTCCTCGACGCTCGGTTTACAGGCACAGTTGTTCGGATGGGAATGCCATTCCCCGATGTAAGCGAGTCCTTCCCGTGTGGCTTTCCGAATGCGACCGTACTCCTCGAAGAGTCCCTGATTCCCGCGAATGTATACAGTCGGCTGTCTTTCACTGTCGGGTGGAGCTGGTATCTGGTGGGATACGTATAGCGTCCGCCTTTGAGCGTCAATGTGTGCAAGAAGCACACCGCCGGTCTCATTGGGCAGCGACTCCTCCCGCTGCTGGGCCACAACATCAAGCAAAAGTGTGTCCGTAAGAACCGTCCACGTTCCTAACTCTCCGACTTCCGCCAGGCTTCCTAATGGTAAGTCCGTCTGTTCAAATCCGAAGCCGTCGCCTTGGGCTCTGATAACCGTGGCCCGCGCGTCCGGTTGACTGAGCCATGAACGCAGGAGCCGCTCCGCTTGCGCGGCGTGAATCGCCATCAAACTCTGGGGTATCCGGCTCGTGATGTCTCGGCAACTTCCCACCGTCTGCCCAGCATCGAGGTGCCCCTGTAGCGAATCGACGGATGCGGCCGCTCGATAGTATTGGGCCTCGATGCAGTCAAGCGGCAAACTTCGGGATTCGTCTTCGCCCAAGAACACCAGGTCTCGACCTGAAGGCGAGACAAATATCGAACACCTTCGAGCATTCGACTTCACGTCGCGCGAGAGATGCCGGGCGACCGCGACACTTGCCGATAGGTCTACGATGACCTGAGCTGATTCCATCGCGGATTGCACTGCTGCGGCTTGGTCTCCTGGAGACAAGACGTTGGCCACGATTGCCTCGACTGATGGTGAGTCGAGGAGGCTGTTGGCTTCGCTCGTTACCGCCACGGCCTTTGGGCACCCAAGCCAGTCTCCGGGTAAGGAATGCCGGACAAGATTGTGCGGCAAGAGATTGTCGTCGTCGATGACCTTCCAGTTCGTCATTCCACCCCGAACCGCATTCATGACCACCTGGGAACCTAATGCCCCGGCTCCGACAGCAACCAGGGCGGTCTGTGTTGGCTCTGTCCCGCTGTAAAGGCTCGCCGCATCTGGAGTGAGTTCGAAACGAACGGCCAAATAGGACACGCCAGTCTCCTTCCCGGTGCGAGACTCATCAAATGTAATCTCGCCCGTGAACCCAACATCACGGAAAATCCCTCGAATCCCTGAACTTGCCGCATTCGGAGCTACGCAGAAGAAAGCAACGAGCTCCGGCTCAGGCTCTGCTTCTGCGCTTCGCTTTCGCTGAAGGAGAATGAGCAAGACCAGGAATCCAAACTTCTCCAGGTCGTCCTTCTTCGCAAAGAGCCTCTCTTGAAGCTCGCTCACGAGGTTGATTCCAACAGGTTTCAACAGGCCATCTAGTTCGTCCAGCGTACGAGGTGCATCGTTCGTCACGCTGTGTTCATGTGGTTGGCTGACGAACGGAATGACGAGTGCTGGCTTTGCTTGGCCAGTGCTGCGGCGCCCTTCCCGATGCTGGATGAATACCGGCCCAGTTGGGGTTTCAATGATGTCGAGGTTCAGAGTTGTCGGGGTCTTGACCACCTCATCGAGGAGCTTGCGACTGATGATAAGAGGTGAAGAGCGCGATAGGAACGCAGGCTCCAGAGGCTGGTCCTCTCGGTGCAACTTACCGGTCGCCGTGTCGTTGAACCAGTTTTGGAGCCGGAACAAGAGTTCGTTGGCGGTGAGACGTAACCGCACGTCCGGCCACGGCTCAGCGAAAAGGCAGAGACTCGGAGCTTCCCCTGCGGGCACTCCTCCATTCAAATGCAGGACCCTGTCTCGCGGGAAATCCGCTCGAATGGCACGAACCTCGGGATACCAGTCGTCCGCCTGAGAAAACACAACCGCGACCACCTCTTCGCGCTGTATGGCCACGACCGGCCGTTGTGGAACGGTCGGCTTGACTTTGACCACGACCACTTCACGTCCGGACTCTTGACGGCGGCACTCGACAACGAGGGCGTTGGGTGTCACACCGCTACTGATTAGTTGGGCGAATTCTATCGCCCGCTGTATGGCCAAGTCGTCGAGGGAGACAAGCTCCCCCTTAACGACCCGATATTCCGGGAGCATGCTTATCCCACCCGGTGCGCGGCCTGACTCGTCGCCGTAGCACCAACCGTCACCACTGCGGCTCGCTTAAGAGCAGCGCCCAAACTTGTGATTTCGATTACCAAGGGCTCGGGAGCAGTCTTCTTTGGATGCTCCATCGTAACGACGAATTCTCCGTCAATGTTGCTCGCCGTCTCCTTATAGGTCGCCGCGGCCTGGCGGTGAGGCGGTTGGGAATCGGAGTCGTCAGTCGGAATTGGTTTGCTGCTTGACACAAGGATTCCCCCGGTACGGCCCTGGTCGAGCAGCCATTGGACGTTCTCTGTAGGTTCCGTCTTGTCTTTGCCCTTTTCGGGTCCGAGCGAGAGGTAGCTGCAATGGTGGACGACATCGTAGATGTCCCATTCCAGTCGGGGCTCGTTCTTCTTGAGCTTGGTCACGCGCACGATTTCGTCGAGCTGGTCATACGGCACGTCGGCGGTGATGAGGAACTTCGTGTGCTGGCCCGCAGCGTTGAAGACGGCCTGCATCACGATTGCATCGGTGTTTCGGACGTGGAGGACGCCGTCATCAGTTCTTGACGCAAATGGGGAGTGGATGAAGAACTCCGCGTTATCATCGTTCAGGTTGAACGTCGGGACGAGCTTGCCTGCGTCGATGACAATTCCTCGCTTGCGATAATCGTCGAGGTCGAGGTCGTTCTTCTCGAACCAGTCCTTCAATGTGCCTGGTGCGGAAAAGACGCGAATGCCCTTCCCTTTCAGCTCCTTGAGCCGATATCGGGCTTCCTTCCGGATGGTGAGCGAGTCACCTTCGAGGTTGGATTCGACCACGGCAAAAGCCGGGACCCAGATTTCCTCCATCTTGATTCGTCCGCCGCCTTGGCGGCTCGTTGAATGCTCGAAGTGAAAGAAGTCGCCTGAGCCACATACGTGGTCGTCGTCCAGATGAGTGAAGGCGACGACGTCATAGTAGTCGCGCTTGGCCGCCTTCAGGTCATCCTTCAGAAGGGTTGGGAGGTCGCAACGGGGGTCGAACTTGTTGTTCGGGTCGCGCATGTCGGCATAGTCCACAAGGACTTTGCGGGCGTTAGAGTTGATGTCGATGCGGAGGGTCTCCGCGTTTCCGAGGGGGTAGTAAGTTATCTTGTGCATGGGAGGAATTCCTTGCTCTTTGCCGACTCAAAAGTCAGCGGTTTTCGTCCTCCGCGAGCACCAGTCTGCCGATTCGACGCTCCTGCTGTGTGCGGTTCAGCGTAGAATAGGGATGGCCAGTGCCCGAGAGGGTCAAGTTGGTCGAGGCTCCGGGGGCAAACCGGGGCGATATAACAAACAAACGGGGGTCTCGCGAGAGGCCCTCTTTCTTCTACAGAGTATGCCGCACGGCCTTCTCTGTAGAAAAACTTTCTGCAAGATGCGCTCAACTAGGCTCACCCTCCAGTAGCGCGGCGAAGGATTCAAATTGAAGCCGGAATCTATGATTTCTCTCCCATGACGCTTTGAGAGCCTCGGCCTCTTCCATCTCGATACGTCCTTCTTTCAGTGCCGCGACAACGATGTCGGATGTTGTCAAAACTTGGAGATGCCCTGCTGTCGGTGCCGCTCGCTTCACCGCCCTTCGGTCGTCGATGGCGATAGCACAGCCGAGTTCGACAGCGGCTGCATAAGAAAGCGCTTCTCCTGCACCCAGCCCACAAGAAGTAAAGGAGGCAACAGCCTCCCTGATTTGTGGTCCTTCAAGGACCACCCTTGTTATCGAACCTTGAGCGATGAGCTGGTCAAGTAGGGCCTTTTCGGATTTAATCTCGTGAACGACCGCGTCAACAACATGCAACGAGTAGCCAAGCTCCAACATCAAGTCCATGCGCCCTACAACCAAAAAGTTGAGGAGCGTCGAGGAGTCTGCGACGAGGAGTGGCGGCAGTCCCATCAGTCGTCGAAGTTCTCCTGAACCTGAGCCCACTCGTGAGCGACGTCGAGCCGAGCGAGAGCGCAGAATTCTCTGAAGCGGCCACCCGAAACAACCTCACGGCGGTACGCCTCGCGAATCAGCCATCGAAGGTAGCTGGCCAGCAGAGGTTGCTCCGCGTCCTTTCGGTCCATCCACCGTCGTGCCTCTTCCTTCTTGCTCAGCAGCTCCTGAAGGCTGTCGCGGTTGACCTTGCCCAGGTCGCTGAGGCGATAAGCAGCGGCTTCGTAGCTCACCTGGAACCAATCCGCGAGGTATGCGACGTCGTGAAAGGCGATTTCCTGAGAGCCTGGCGGGTTGCGCTTTTCAGCAGATTCCGCCGCCTCGGACGCTGAATCATAGAACCACATGAGTTCCCTGCTTGGGGCTCCCTTGTCCAGCCTAGCGAGCAATTCGAGGACACCCTTCTTGGGCATCAGAAATTCGCTGGCAAAGCTGTTCGCACGTCGCTCGATGAGCTCTTTTGAGTTCATCGCACTGCTCACGGAGCTCGGCCGATTTCGTCGGTCGGTCAAGACGTGCGCATATTCGTGAGTGTAAGAGAATCGACGCCGACTCCGATTGTGACTTTCATTAACGAAGACGGCCGCACCGATGGCCGGGTGAAAAAGACAGATGCCGGAGACATGGTCTGGCATCGGGGACGCCACCGACCAGACTCCTTGCTGGCCGACAACCTCCGCTACGTCTTGTATGGGGCCCCAACCAAGACCAAGGCGCTGACGCTCTTGTTGAGCAAGCTCTTGGCCTTGTTCGTAAGCTTCAGCATTGCTCCTCGGTTCTCGCATGGCGTAGTCCGGAGGCAAGACGCGTGGGTCGTCACCTAGCATCTGCTCTATGATTCGGGCTTCTCTAAAGACGTTGGAAAACCAAGTCAACTGAGAACGCAGCTCCGGCGACTCGCCAAGAGTTTCTTGCATTCGGAAAAGGGCGTTGAGCGGTTCTTCTGCGCCTGCTTCATCACTCTCATGAAGTAGGGATGCCAAGGACCTACCGTAAAGACGCGCCAAGCGAACAATTTCAAGCGAGTTCACATTGCGGTCTCCCGCCTCAATCTGCGCGAGCGACTCACGCGAGAGCCCAAGTTCGTCGGCCACTTCCTGCTGAGTGAGTGCGACGCTCTTTCGGGCGTCTTGGAGCCGCTTCCCGAGTGCTTCTTGAGTGAGTGCCATAGTTTTCCTTACAAGTGAGTCTATTCTTGCCAATTGTAGCGGCTCAATCGCCGCCCATGTCAATATCTGACGTATTTGTAAGGCAAATAGTTCCGCTGGCTAATCGAGAATTTGGTTTTCCACAGGCGTCGGGCCCGAACGGAGCCCTTCAATAGCTCAAGCGAGGGCGGTTCCTGTGGGAAACCAGGGCTCAAATGAGGATGCGCTCAATCTCGTCCAGCGTGATTTCGTCGCTGGTGCGGTCGTACAGTTTCGTCGTTCGCGGTGACTCGTGGGCGGCGATGGCCTGGGCGTTCTCGATGGTGCCTCCGTTCTCCAAGTAGGCAGTGATTCCCGTCGCGCGAAAGGTGTGGCAGCAAGTTGTATCCGGGAGTCCGGCATCCTCAGCTCGCCGTTTCACCATGCGGAGTACATCGGTGCGCGTCATTCTTGCCTCTGTGATGGCCCGTTCTCGCGAAATGGTCCGGAAGAGTGGCGTTTTCTTGGGCCAATTCTCGGAATTGGCGGCTTCTAGATAGGCATCGAGGTAGGCCTCGGCGTTATGGTGGGCGGGAACCTCGTGCCTCTTCCCCCCTTTCTCATGGAGACGGAGCCACCACCGCTTCCCGTTTTGGAAGTAGTCCTCCTTGTTCATGGCCACGACTGCCCCGACGCGGGCGAAGCTGTAGACCATCGTCGCGATGATGGCCCTGTCTCTCAGCCCCACAATAGAAGAGGTATCAATCGAATCGAGGAGCTGCCGGGCCTGGCTCGCCTTCAGGACCGGAGTCTTCCCTTTCTTGACCACGTGCTTCGGCCCGCGTACCGACGCGGCCGGATTGTGGGGAACGACCTGGCCGATGACCAGATAATCGAAGAGCATCCGAATGGCGGCAAGATGCTGCTTCACGCTCGGCGGCGCCATGTGCCCTTGGAGCTGCTCGATGTAGACCGAGATGAAGATGGGATTGAGGCGTTCGAGCGGAAGTCTTCTCTCTTCGGCCCAAGCCATGAATTGGTAGACGGCCCGGGCGTAAGCCATGCGGGTGTTCGGGTTTCGGATGTTCGCGGTGAAGAACTCGATGAAACGCTGCGCGGCCCGTTCCCCCTCCCTGGCGATGACGGCCGGCACCGGAAGAGCGGCATACCCTTCCCCTCCGGAGAGAACCCCTGGATTTCCTCCCCCAAAGGCGACGATTTCACCGTCCATCTGCAAACCCTCCTTGGTGCCTCATAACGTCCTTTATGATACCTTCTTGGGGTGCCGTGGGAAATATGAGATGCAAAGATGTGGGAGCGCCTTTTATCGGAGGACAAGAGATTCTTCATGGCGAGTCGCCACCGGGGTGCCTTCATTTCTTAGACTCAGATCGCAAACTCAGCCTAAACTCTCCAATTGGGACGGTCAAGGACTGTTCGTGCGGACCGAGTACGTCTCCCACTTAGCAATTGCTCAGCGCAGCAGGCGGAGCCCATTGCCGACTACAAGCAGACTTGCTCCCATGTCAGCAAAAACTGCCATCCACAGAGTCGCATGGCCTGTCGTCGCAAGTGCGAAGAACACAATCTTGATTCCGATCGCGAAGCAAATGTTCTGGGAGAGGACTCTTGCGGTCTTTCGACTGAGACTGATGTAGCTGGGAAGTTTGCGTAGGTCGTCGTTCATGAGGGCAACATCGGCGGTTTCGAGAGCAGTATCCGTTCCTGCAGTTCCCATCGCGAATCCGACCGTCGCTCTTGCAAGCGCTGGAGCATCGTTCACGCCGTCACCAACCATGCCCACACCCTTGAAATCAGAGATGAACTCCTCAACGACTCTCATCTTATCGTCTGGAAGAAGCTCCGCTCGTACGTCGTCGATTCCCGCTTGAGCCGCGATTGCTTTCGCCATTTGCGCGTTGTCCCCCGTAAGCATCGCGACTTTGACCCCGAGTTCGTGAAGCTGCTGGATCGCTTCGACGCTCTCCGGTCGTATGGTGTCCGCTACTCCGAAGATGGCAAGCGCTTCTTTAGAGTTGGCAAGAACCACGGTTGTCTTACCGCCAGACTGCAACTGCTCAAGTTCGACGTGCACGTGGTCACAGCACACCCCTCTCTCTTCCACAAGTCGATGATTACCAATGATGTATGTTTCACCTTCGATTGTGCCGACCGCCCCCCGACCCGTAATCGACTCGAAACCATCGACATCGAGAAGAGCACCTGACCATTGATCGGTGATCGACTTGGCGATTGGATGCCCGCTTAGATGATCCAGACTCGCCGCGATCTGGAGAGCCTTCTCCTGATGGTAGTCGTGCAAGATGACGAAGTCTGTGACTTTTGGTTTTCCGTGCGTCAATGTCCCCGTCTTGTCCAAAGCGATCATGCGCAGGGTGCGGCCTGACTCAAGGTGGGCTCCACCTTTGATGAGGATCCCTTGCTTCGCTGCGGAGGCTAATCCACTGACAACTGTCACCGGTGTCGAGATAACAAGAGCGCACGGGCAGGCAATCACGAGCAAAACCAGAGCCTTGTAGAGCCACTGCTCGAACGGTTGGCCAAAGGCGAGTGGAACGACGGCAACAAGCAATGCCAGCACCACGACGACCGGCGTGTAATACCGAGCGAAGTTGTCAACGAACCTCTGTGTAGGAGCGCGAGTCGCTTGCGCTTCCTGCACCGTTTTGATGACGCGGTCGAGAGTCGTGTTTCCTCGATCTCCTGTCACCGTGAACTCAAGAATCCCCTGTTCGTTAATGGTCCCAGCAAAAAGCTGGTCTCCCACAGCCTTGTCTACAGGCAAGCTCTCACCCGTGATTGGAGCCTGATTAACCGCGCTTTGCCCAAGCACGACTTCTCCATCAAATGGTATCCGTTCGCCCGGCTTCACCCGAACGCGTTGACCTACGGCAACTGAAGAGGCCTGAACTTCAGTCCACTGTCCCGTCGCATCTTGCACCCAAGCCTTCTCGGGTGCAAGTTCCATCAAGGCTCGCACGGCATTTCTTGCCCGATCCAAGGAGAAGGATTCGATTCGCTCGGCGATTGCGAACAGAACGGTGACCATGGCAGCCTCAGGCCACGATCCAATGATCATCGCTCCAACGACTGCAAGGCACATGAGGAAATTGATGTTAAGGGTGAATGTCTTGACGGCAATGATTCCTTTGGCAAAGGTTTCCTTTCCGCCGAGAACCATCGCCATCGCGGCAAGCCCGACGACGAGCCAAGATTTCTCTTGACCCGTCGTCCAAGCAACAATCTCGCTCATTACGGCAAGAAAGAGTGCAAGCCCAAGAAGAAGTGTTTCCTTTACATGGGTAACGCGACGCTTGGGTGGGCAACCAACTTCACATTGGTTGTTCGGCTTCATCCCGACTTCAGAAAGTGCCTTTAGGATTGGGTCTTCGTTCACGAACGAATGATCAACCGTGAGGGTTCGATTCATTAAGTCGAACTCAATCTGTTGAACTTCAGGAATCCTGCCAAGTCGATTCCTGATAATCCCTTCCTCAGTGGGGCAATCCATCGCATCAATACGAAACTTGCTTTGCATCACGTCACCTCCGGGACGGAAACAGTGTCTTTCTCGAACCAGGTGTAAAGGACGGGTAAGACCACAAGCGTCAAAAGGGTTGCCGACAGGATGCCGCCTATCACGACGGTTGCAAGCGGTCGCTGAACCTCTGCCCCGATGCCCGTGTTCAGCGCCATGGGAATAAACCCAAGCGCAGCTACGAGCGCGGTCATGAGAACCGGGCGCAATCGTTGTGACGCACCTGTTCTCACGGCTTCCAAGACCGACATTCCCGACTCGCTCCTCAATCGGTTGATCGCCGAAACCATCACCACTCCATTGAGAACCGCAACGCCCGATAGCGCAATGAAACCCACACCCGCTGTGATGCTGAAAGGCATTCCGCGAACAGCCAGGGCGATGATGCCACCAGTTACCGCAAGCGGCACGCCAGTGAAGATCAGCGCAGCCTGCTTCATTGACCCAAAGGTCGAAAACAAGAGCACGAAGATGAGCCCCAGCGCAACCGGCACAACAATCGTCAGCCGTTGGGACGCCCGCTGAAGGTTCTCAAACTGCCCACCCCAGGTCACGTAGTACCCTTCATCGAGTTGCAGGTCGGACTTCACCTTGCGTTGAGCCTCTGCGATGAACGAGCCAAGGTCGCGCCCACGAACGTTGAGCGTAACGACGACTCGCCGCTTACCCATTTCTCGCGAGATTTGGGCTGGAGCCACCCTGTCGCCAATCGTTGCCAGACTCGAAAGGGGCACGGAGCCGCCCGTGGGGGTCTCAACTCGAAGAGACTTGATCGCTTCTGGATCGTTGCGGATATCTTCCGGCAGTCGCACCGCAAGACCAAACCGACGATCTCCTTCCACAATCTGACCGACTTCTTCGCCTCCAAGAGCGACCGAGACGATGTGCTGGATGTCCGCGATGCTGATTCCCAGCCGGGCAATGGCCTCCCGGTCAATGTCGATCTGGAACACCGGTACGTCATCGACTTGCTCGACTTCAATATCAGTCGCTCCCGGAATATCTTGCATCAGGGCTGCGATCTCGTCGGCTTTTGCCTTGAGCTCACCGAGGTTCTCGCCGAACACCTTGATCCCGACGTCCGCCTTTACTCCGGATACGATCTCGGCAAACCGGAGTTCGATCGGCTGGCTGAAGTTGTAGCCCTGTCCGGGGACTTGCTGAATCTTAGACTGAAGCTCAGCGATGAGTTTTTCCTTGGTCATGCCTGGTCGCCACTGCGCTTTCGGCTTCAGCGTGAGGAAGCTATCGCTCAAGCTCAGCGGCATCGGGTCGGTTGCGATCTCTGGGGTTCCAGTTCGGGTCACGACCGTCAGCACCTCGGGCACCTCCAGAACCTTCTTCTCATAGGCCGTAACGAGTTTGATCGTTTGCTCCATGTCAACCGTGCGAACGCGAATCGGCTGAATGACAAGCGACCCTTCATCGAGCTTCGGGACAAACTCCGACCCGATCCGCGTAAAGAGAAAGCCACAGGCAACCAAGAGAACCGAAGCTGCTCCAATTACCCAAGCTCTGCGCTTGAGGGCAAAGGCGAGGGTTGGTGCATAGAGCCTCTCGAAGAACCCCAGAAGCCGACTATGCTTCTCCTGAGTATCTCGGCTCAAGAAGAGTGAGCAGAGCGTGGGAATCAATGTGAGCGACAGGATGAGCGCGCCGACCAGCGCCAGAATGAACACAAGCGCCATGGGCCTGAACATCTTGCCCTCCACGCCTTCGAGCGCGAGAATTGGGATGAAGGTGGCGATAATGATCATCTCGCCAAACTGCGTCACCTTTCGAACTTCAGAAGTCGCCTGCTTAATAACTGCCGCATGCTCTTCTTTCGTGAGCGTTCGCCCAAGCATCGCCCGAGCTTCCGAGAGCCTCCGAACGCAGTTTTCAACCATGATCACCGCGCCATCGACAATGATTCCAAAGTCAATCGCGCCAAGGCTCATGAGGTTGCCACTGATCCCAAACTGCTTCATTCCCAGGACGGCGAACAGCATGGCGAGCGGGATGGCAATGGCGGCAATGATTGCTCCTCGAAAGTTTCCAAGCAGAACAACGAGAACGATGATGACGAGAGCCGCCCCTTCCAGCAGGCTCTTTTCAACGGTGTGCAAGACATCGCCGACGAATTCAGCCCGGTCGTAAGTGGTTGTTAGCGTAACGTCTTTCGGGAGTTGACCCTTGATGTCCTCGATCCGCTCGTTGACGGCGTTGGCAACGGTTTGACCATTCGCGCCCTTGAGCATCATCACGATGACCATAAGGCTCTCCTTGCCGTCTTTCGTCGAGATCCCGGTCAGCACCGGAACTCCCAGTTCCACGCTTGCCACATCGCGGATCAGAACGGGAACCCCATCCTCTGACTTGACCACAATCTGCTCGATGTCGGACGTGGTTTGGGCTAGGCCGACGCTTCGGATGAGTACTCGCTCGCCGTTGCGTTCGAGGAGACCGCCTCCGGCGTTTTCGTTATTGTTCTGAAGCGCGGCAACCACGTCATCAACCGAGACGCTCCTTGCAAGCATCGCTTGGGGTGAGACGACCACTTGGTATTGCTTCACACTGCCATCAGTGGCGTTCACTTCGGCTACTCCAGGAACGGTTCGTAGCTGAGGAGCGATGACCCAGTCTTGAAGCTCGCGTAGCTGAGCGGGTGTCCGATCAGGACTCTCAATCGCATACATGTAGATATCGCCAAGCCCAGTTGAAACCGGTCCCATTGTTGGCGAACCCACACCGTCAGGCAGTTCATCCTTCACCCCATTGAGGCGTTCGGAGACAAGCTGACGGGCAAAGTAGATGTCCTTATCATCGCGAAATACCACGTTGACTTGGGAGAGACCGAATTGGCTTAGGCTTCGTACCTGCTCGACTCCCGGAATCCCTCCCATCGCGGTTTCAATTGGAAAGGTAACCAGCTTTTCGACTTCCTCGGGGCTCATTCCCCCCGTTTCGGTGTTGATCGAAATCTGGTTGGTCGTTATATCGGGGACGGCATCGAGATTGACTTGCGGCCAAGCCAGAATGCCGAGAACGACAAGCAAGATCGCTCCAAGCACGACGACGAATCGTTGCCTCAGACTGAATTCAAGTGCACGTTCAAGCATTAGTGTTCGTGCCCCTTGAGCTCAGATTTCTTCTGCTCGCTGGCCAGGATAAACGCGCCTTTCGAGGCGATTGTCTCGCCTTCCTCAATTCCGGACAGAACCACAACGCGACTTCCGTCTTGCTCTCCTAGCACCACCTCATGCTTTTCGAAGGCTTCGCCATGCTTCGCGAAGACAAAGGACTTGCCCCCTTCCATGACCAGAGCCGACTTCGGGATCACGAGCTTTGTGGTTGGTTGGCCAACGCCAATGAAGACCTTGGCAAACATATCAGGCTTCAAAAGCCCATTTGATTCGGTCACAAGGCACTGAACAGGGATTGAACGCGTTTTCGGGTCAACTCTAGTACCGACCACTTGAATGATCGCGTCAAACTCGCGGTTGGGGAGCGAGGCCACGGAGAGTGTTGCCATCGCTCCTTTGCGAACTTTCTCAATTTCTGACTCAGGAACATTCGCCGTTACCCAAACCGAGCGGAGGTTCTCGACTTCCAAAAGCACTTGGGTTCGATCAACCGCTTGCCCCCTCGTGACATCAAGATGCGTGATGACGCCGGAGATGGGCGCTACCAACGATACTCGGCCCACCGACGCTCCACCGCTTCCAGAATTGGAGCGGTAGACCGCCTGAGCATTGCTGATCGCCCGGTTGGCATTCGCAAGCGAAGACTCCGCTGCCCGAACTCTGAGCCTTGCTCGTTCGAGTTCTAGCTCACTGGATTTCACCTCGGCTTCGGAGGATTGAAGTTCCCTAGCGTTGAGAAGGCCCCGAGCGGCGATGTTCTTTTCGCGTTCATAGGTTGCCTTTGCCGCTTCGATCCGGACCTTAGCTCGATCCAGTTTGATCTGGTCCTGCTGAAGTTCAAGCCGCGCGGCTTCCAGTTCCGATTTCGAAACAATGCCGTCGCGAAAGAGATTCTCTAGCCTGCGCACTTGCTCCGCGTGACTGGCCTGCTCCTTCTGAATGCTGAGGAGTTCGCTCTGTGCATCGTTCAATTCGCTCTGCGCCTGCTGGACGGGAGCTTGGCTGAATGCACCGGCCTGCGCCAACTGCCGCTGACGAGTAAGGTTCGTTTTTGCCGCGCTCAGTTTTGCCTGCGACAACTGAACTTCAGATAGAGCTTGCTCAACGTCTGACTTTGCGGCATCTCTAATCCGAGTCGCATCGGCAATCGCTGACCAAGCCTGGGAGAGTTCGGGAGACTCGATGGTCGCGAGTGTTTGGCCCTGACGCACGGTGTCGCCTAGCCGCGCCGAAATCGAGACAACTCTTCCCGCAACTGGTGGGGTGACGACCGCTTTTCCCTTATCAGTACTAGAGACGGTTCCGGGCACTTGAAGGATCGGCTGGAACGGCTCCATCCGAACGGCCGTGGTTTCGATTCCTGCGATTGCTTTCGCTTCGTCGCTCAGTGAGACTTCATTTTCGGAGTGCCCCTCCTCTTCGTGTCCGTGCTCGTCGGTCTTTGCCGCTTCCGCCTCATGACCGTGTTCGTCAACCTTGGGAGGTTCACTCTTACTTCCACAACCCGACAACAGCAAAAGCGCGAGGAGATAGAGTACGAACTTCTTCACTTGAGCACCTCGACTAGGTAGCCAGAGGCCTCGTACTGCTTGATCACCGCGAAAGCAAGCTGCTGCCTGGCTTCCACGAGTTCCTGCTCTACCTCTCGAAGCGCCCGGGTCGCTTCTAGAACGTCCACCTGCGTTCCAAATCCTTCCGCAAATCCCTTCTGGGACTTCACCACAAGGTCCTTTGCGGACACAAGAATCGCCTCGTAGCTCTTGATTCGCACCTGTCGAGACTCTAACTCGATCTGGACAGCGGCAAGTTCTTGCTCGGCCCGAGCGGTAGCATCCGACAGTGCCTTGGCTGCTGCTTCAGACCTGAGGTTTGCGGCCCTAACCTCATTTCGTGCTCGGCCGTGATCCCACAGATTCCATGAGAATTGCGCCCGACCAATGAAGTAGCCTCGGTCGTTTGACCACGGTGACCGAACGACTTGAAGGCTAAACTCAGGTCGAGAGGTTGCCTTGGCGAACCCTGCTTCCGCCGACGCCTTGGCCACTTCCGCTTTGATTTCTAGAATATCTGGACGATCAATGATGCTCGGGATCGCGACGGGCTCTATGGCGGCATCCGGGACGACGCTAAGTTCGTCTTGAGGAACAGCGAGTAGGCTTGCCAGCCTTGTCATCGCAGCTTTGTAGTCGGCGTCTTTGAGTTCCCTTGTCTGCTTTGCTCGCTCAAACTCGATTGTCGCCCTTGTCACCTGAAGCTCTGCCACCTTTCCCTCATCAAATCGCCGCTTGGTGGCGTTGAGGAGTCCCTCAGCGACTTCGAGCAGTTCGGTTGCAACTTCCCGCTGGCGGCTGGCAGATACGGCAATGGCAAACGCGGTGAGCACCTCTGATTGCAGCAATCCAGCCTCTTTCCGGTATCTGGCGAGTGCAAGCTGTACGTCAGCTTCGCCAACCCGACCGGAAGCGCGTCTTCTGCCAAAGATGTCTATTTCTTGAGTGAGAGCTAGGTCTTGGTCTGTCGCTCCTACTTCGCTTCGCGAACTTGCCCCTGCGGCGAGGTTGAGCGGCGGAAGTGCGCTCAATGCCCGCGCAGAAAGGCGAGCTTGTTCAACTCCGAGTCGAGATGCCGCAAGACTGGGACGGTTTTGAGACGCCAGTTTGAGGGCGTCAGTGGCTGAGATTTGAGTTTGTGCTTGGCAAAATGCCGATGCCAGCAATACAGGAATGATGAGTGTTCTCTTCAATGGATGCTCCAATGCGTTTCAGGGCTGGAGCAGAGAACGAGCGGCTACGCCAAAAACTCGACCTTGCGTCCAGCAGACGGCTGAACGAAAAGGAGAGTAGGAGGCCCGCGGGATAAGTGAACGAGGGGCGGTCCGGTCGCGGGAGCCCCACACGAGAACGGAAAAGCTTGCCGTGGGAAGCGGCTTCCCATAGGTGGCGGTAGAACGAATGGGCTTGGCAGAATCGCGAGCTCAAAAGTGGGCTGATGGCTTGATGCCGGTGTTTCAAACGTCGGCGGAGTCTCGCACTCTCGGATCTCGCAGCAATCGTGACAATCTCCATGAGGCCCGGCAAACTCATCGGCTTCCGAGTGATGTTCATCGATGACAAGACACTCGGTGCACAAGACCCCAGAGTCGCGTACGTAGGTCGGGTTGCACACGTGAGGCTGTCCAAGAACCATCACCGCCGCAACAATGTGCAGCAGGAGGGACTGGACAGATCTTCTGAAAATGTTCACGAGGGGCGTAGATTTAGGGACGGATGACCATCAGCAACAGTCGCAGTCGGGGCAGTCTTCAGGGCAAGGACATTGTCCCTGTGAACAGCATTGGCATGTTTCTTCGTTCATTTCTTCGTATCCTCGGCTCTGTCGAGTTGGCCAGGGCCATAAATGCACTGCCCATGGCTTCTCAATCCGAGCCTTTCTTGGATTCGCGAACAGTCTCTTGTGAGGCGATGGTCGGCGGAGAGCGCCGGTTCACTTAACCGAAAGATCGGGGCAATGAGTTGCCTTGCCTCTTCCGCCAAGGAGTAGCTCACCATCTTGTGCCGACGGGACGTCTCGACGATTCCCGCCTGCCGAATGGTCTGGAGATGAGCACTGAGTGTGCTCTGCCCCAGTTCCAATGCATCGACCATCTCGCAGACGCACAGATCCGAGTGGAGTAACGCATGCAGGATGCGCACTCGCGTCGGGTCTGAGAGCGCCTTTCCAAGAAGCACGATGTCATTCACGTCAAATCATGATACCACGATATGACGATGCACTTGGGCACTCTAGGCTGATTCACCTCAAGTGTTCTGTTTACAGGCCTTGCTCTCACCGCATCGCAATTGATCCCTTCCCGGGAGGCAAAGAGATTGCCCTCAGCGAGAGTGTTTTCGAGGTCAAGGACGCCGAAGGCGCTCGCTACCATCCTTGACCACGGGAACACTTGGAGCGCATCATCGGCTTCCTCCCAGGGGAGGAGCGCCCTTGGCCTGATTGACTGCATTGACTAAATGTGGATGCGCAGGAAAGTTCGAATGTCCTCGAACCCTTCGAGGATTTCGTCGAAGTTCGGATAGGGACCGTAGCAGAGGGTGTCGGCTTCCCGAATGTATGCCTCAGAAAGCATTCTCTTCAATTCCGCGCTTGGGAAGAGCGCCGGGCTCTCGGAAAGGTCCATGCCATCAGGGAGGAGCTTCACCTGGCCCGGATAGAACTTTGCGGTGAGATCTCGATACTGGCCACAAATTTCTTTGAATTCCTCGGACGCAAGCATCGCCCTCGTCTGAGGCTGGTCAAGGAGCATCGCCAAGTCATAGTAGTGCCGCGCGTCACGTCCAAGGTCCTTGCCCTGCGTAATCACTTTTTTGACGCGTGAGTGAAGCGTGAAGAGCTTCTCAACGAAGGTGCGGCGGAAGTGAAGAAGCCGCATTTCGAAGGGCAGTCGGTCATCGGTGCCGGAATCAACGTTCCGAGCATCGAGCATCTCCCCGATGAGAGAACTCAGCTGCCGCGATTCGGTCGGCTGGTCGGCACTCTGGATTCCTGCTTCCAGCAGCACAACCGGGCGGATTCCTCCCAGGGAGTCAACCTTGCTCTCGTAGACAAACTCTTCGGTCCAAGAGGCAGATCCTTTCGTTTCCGTTCGCCCGAGTCTCTCTACGAATCCAGGAAACGATGCGACCAAAGCCGCGACCTGCTCGAATCTCTCAAGTGTTGCCTCGTCGGATTCAGCGGGCTCCACGTAGAGGTCGATGTCCTCCGAGAATCGGTTGATGAGCTTCCACCCTTTCGAAAGGCTCGTTCCTCCCTTGAAGATGACAACGTCGCCAAAGTCTCGGGCGATGAGCCGGAGCGCCTCGGTGACGAAGTAGTCCTTCTCGACAATCCCAGGGTTGCCGATTCCGTTTTCGTCACCGGTGGCGGTGATGAGCTCAGCGAAGTCCGAACGCTCGAAGAGGAAACTCACTTCGCCTGCCACTCCCTTGCGTTCGGGAGTTCAGCGAAGAGCCCAAATTCGAACCTAGTGAGCGGATTGAGCGAAGTCTTGAGGGGCTCCCAAAGACTTTCCGGCAAATCCGCATACGCAAGCAAGGCTCCCAGAACCGCCCTGACTCGCGGTGGCTCGGCAAGAGCCGCTTCTCGAAGACTTCGCAAACGACTCGTCGTCAGCTGGCTGGTGAGCAGTTCACGCAGTCGTCGAATACTCTCGCTGGAACTTGTTTCCGCAGTCGCGCCACGTGCCCGGATGAACTCAAGCAAAGCTCCTTCAAGAGCGGGCAAAGGATGCAGACTCGAAGTGCGCCGCAATTTGATTCGGGCCGCCCCCGCGTTCTTTGGCGGGTTGCTTGTGTATGCAATCAGTTGAGGTCTCGCGGGCATTTGGGTGCTGAGGCCCAAGATGTTTGCGGCTGAAGCTCCTGTCGGCCTGGTCTTGCCCTCCAGTCTCTTCAAAGCGATGGAGGTCTCCGAGGGCTTGCTCTTTCCGATGAGGGTGTCCTTGGGCGCAAAATACAGGCCCTTTCCCACTCGGGTCAGAACTCCTTGTTTGGCAAGTCTGGCGAGAGCTTTGGATGCCGCGGCCGGTGTCGCCCCTTTCAGATCCTCCGCTCGGAGGAAGGACTTCCCAGACGACTTGACTCTGCGCAATGCGATTTCGGTCGCGCTGCGCTTCGAATGCTCCTTGCTCTTCTGCTTGCTCATAGCTCTATTATGCCATTCTCGGTTCATTTTGTCCCGCTAATAAGCATGTGTTACTAGACGACTCAATTCTCCGAACCGTTCGGTGACGGTGCACTGTCACGTCAACTCTTCCTGACCGAGTGAATTCCGGCTATCTTAAGGAAGTACCTATGAGCGAGCCTCGACTTCTCACAAAAACGGAGTTCATTCGCGGACTGGATTGTGTCCGCCGTGCATGGCTCGACCTCTACCGGACGGATCTCAAAGCTCCGCTCTCCTTGGCATCGCGTGACCGGATGGAGACGGGCAAACTCCTCGGAGAGTTGGCTCGCGCTCGATACAGAGATGGGCTCATGCTCTTCAAGCCCGGCTCGCCTCACGACGTCGCAGTTGCTGACACGCGAACGGCGATTGATTCAGGGCATCGATGCCTCTTTGAAGCCACTTTTGTCGCGTCGGGTCGGCTGGCCAGGCTCGACGTTCTCCATCAGGATGACTCGGGCGAATGGACTCTTGATGAGGTGAAGTCTTCCTCGGTCAAAGAGCCAAAGAAGATCGACGAAGAGAAGCTGCTTGACCTGGCGTTCCAGTTCCACACCACTCGCGAGGCGGGTCATCCGGTGAAGAATGCTCGTCTCGTATTGGTTGACACCTCCTTCGTTTGGGATGGTCAGGCATTCGACCCGCACTCTTTGCTCGGCGCTGTGGACCTCACTGACGTCTGTGAGGAATCCGCGCCGAAGATTTCGGACCATTCGCGCCTTCTCATCGACGTCTTGAATTCGGACTCAGAGCCGGAAGTTGAACTCAACACTCACTGCAAAGGGTGCGACTACTTCGACCATTGCCACGCAAACAGTCCCAAGCACGACCTGATTTTCCTACCCAGGATCAACCCGAAGGCCGTCAACGACCTTCGAGCGAAGGGATACCGCTCCATCACCGATATTCCGGAAGGTGAGAAGTTGACCGATGCTCGGAAGCGAATGCGAGACGTCGTCGTGTCGGGCAAACCCTTCATCGGGGATGGCCTTAAATCCGCGTTGGAAGCGGTTCCGTTCCCGGCCGCATTCATTGATTACGAATCGTCAAACCCCGCTTTTCCGATGTATCCCGGGACGCGTCCGTATCAACAAGTCTGCTTCCAGTGGTCGGCCCATATCATGGACACTCCTGACTCGGAGCCCGCTCATTACGAGTTCCTTCCAGAAGGCAACGAGGATCCGCGACCTGGCTTCTGCCAAAGTCTTTGGGAGACGATCAAGCACTGCGCGTCCATCGTCCACTACACCCATTTCGAGAAAACGCAGCTCAAGTCGATGGTTGCCGATGGGATTCCCTATGCTCAAGAACTGCTCGATGCCATCGAATCCCGCTCCGTGGACCTGGAAAAGATCGTGAGCGAGCACGTCTACCTGGAGGGATTCAAAGGCCGAACGAGCATCAAGGTCGTTCTACCAACGCTCGTTCCAAGCATGAGTTACAAAGAGATGCTGATCGCTGACGGCACCGCCGCCGCGGCCGGTTTCCGCAAAATGCTCTCGCCCAACACGCCCAAAGAAGAGGCGTTGGAACTCCGCAGAGCGCTACTCACCTACTGCTGTCAGGACACCCTGGCCATGATCGAGATTTACCGCGCCTTGCAACGACTCGCCGGTTCTGATCCCGGCGCGTCCTAATTTTGGGAGCGGAGCAGCATTTCTGTACAATAAGCCAATGGGAGTCCTCAGAGCAAGAAAGATCGAATCGGTCCCTTCTTTGCAAGGAGTTCAAGCCGACATTGCGCTGATCGAACCAAACGGTGACGAGTACCGGGTTCGATGCCTGTGCAAACACGACGGCTCGACCGATATCGGGGGAGACCCGTATGTCATTGCTTTCCTGAACGCGAAGTACGGAGCCCGAGAGTTTTGCCTTGCCGCCCGCAAAGCCACCTTCGGTCCGTACTAGTTCACGGCTTGAACTCCGTATGCTCGCGGATGAAGATCTCGAGTTCTTGTCGCGGTATACGGATGCTCCGCCCAATCCGGGCCCCCTTTATCTGTCCGCTGTGGATGAACTCATAGAGCTTCGATCTGCTCACGTTGAGCTTCTCTGAAGCCTGCTTGATTGTAAGCATGAGCGGCATATCGAATGGCACGACCGCGAGCCTTTGAATCGACCGCACAAAGACGATTTGGGGCATGGTGGCAACGAGCATCCAGCCCTCTGCACCGAGGGCATTCAACCGCGACTCCGTGAGGTTTGCGGTGTCAAGTGGAAGGATCTTGTAGGTGTATGTGATTTCAGGCCCTGAACGCATTTCAATTCATCGTAGTCCCTGCCCTCCTTCCATCAAAAGCGCCCCAGATTTGAATGCGTTTGACATCACTCTAAATTCGTGTTTTAGTCGGAGCATGAGTTTGAATTCACTGCCAGCCGTTCTCAATCAGGTGCTTATCACGCCCGGTGCGCTCGCCGTCCTCGACCAGTTCGCGGGTGACAAGCAGACTTGCCTGGCCGTCACCCGGGCAATAGAAGGCGAAGTTCTCGACTCGCAGGATGAGCCCAGAACGCGAGTCATCTCAGGCGCGCGACTCGCCGTGCGGTTTCTCCCTCGGGAGCGCGTAGCCCTCATCATCACCGCAGGACAGGCTTGGAAAAGCCCGTCGGCATCACTCGATCAAGCCCTCATCGACGTCAGCACCCGCTTCAATGTGGCCTAGCTACTCTCCATGGAACAGGCTGGAATCGCCCTGGGAATCACCGGTTGCCGGGCTAGCCGGAGGCTCAGGCGGCCGCTTGTTCTCGTAGTGTTGCCAAAGCGGAGACCGAAGAGTCCTTCGGGTTGCCGTTCTCGTCCACGTCGTTTCTGTATCCTGAGGCCGAGTCCAGGTGTCCAAATCACGCCAAACGGCCACGTAACGATTGCCAACCGTTGAATCACGAGGAATGAACTCAGCAACGAATCGGACTGTCGCCTCGGCGGAAGTCGGGCCTGTCTGCTCCACCGTGTCGATGGTGTAGGTCACCTTGACGTCTCTCACGTTCCGGTGGATCTTGCTCAAACGACCCTGAATCTCATCACGCCCAATCGTTCCCCCGGAGTCGAAGGTGACCGAGTAGTTTGAAGGGAACGTCGAGTAGGACAAGAATCCGCCTTGAAGGTCGGAGGCGATGGCGTTGTAGAACGGCTCTAGACTTTCTTTGCTTGGCCTGCGGTCGTCAAACTGGACGGTTCCTTCATCGAGTTGATAGCTGAGCGTCAATTCTCCGGCCTGCTGAATCAGGGCTGGAGTTTGTCGCTTCCAGGCGCGAGACTTGATGCGCCAACTGCCTGAATTCACCAGGCGATACTCATGTTCGATGATTCGCTCAACGACAAGGTCACCTTCCTGGTCGGTTCCTCCGGCATTCGAGAACCACTTTCCGATGCCCGTGTCGTATCGAATCAGCTCATTGGTGGTCACCGCCAGTTCATCTCTCGAAATCTGAGTGATGTTCAGGACTTTGAGCTTGATGATCTCCTCGTTCGCATTGAAGTAGTCGCTTGCAGACGTGAGCGTCTCACCAACCATGCTCTTCGCTTGAAAGTCGCTCGTCACCAAACTTGAAGGGAAAGACCCGCCGTTCCACTGCTCTTGGTAGTCCGCCATTAAGTCGGTCACTTTGTCTTGATCCGACTTCTCAGGGACAGATGTCTGAACCGGGTCGTTCTTGGTCTCGTTCGTCACCAGAACAGGCTTCTGATAGAAGTCGGGGGGCGGACCCGTGACCAGAATATAGACCCCGCCGAGAACCGAGGCTCCAAGGGCGGCAAGAGATACCACGACCGCAATGAACATCTTGACCCCGGAGAAGAACGGCTTCTCAGGCGTGTGTTTCGACAGGTCAAATCGAGTCTTTGGCTCTGCCGGTATTGGGTTTGGATTGAGGTTCCCCTGGCTCATCGCTCGTGCTTCTGTTTCTGCGTCTGGGCTTCAGTCTCATGCTGCTGCGACTGCTGCGCTGCCTCTTCGCTGCGGCTCTGTTTGATCTCCTCGCGAGCCTTCTCCACGGTCTCATTTTTCACCGACGTTTCGGCGGAAAAGTTCTTCCAGTCATGCTGTGCTTTCTCGTCGGAGTTCATGCGGCCATAGCTCGGATGACCCGACTCGATTTGAACATCAACGTCTTTCTGAAGTTCGTCCTTTTGGTGCTGGTGGGCATTCTTCCATTGCCATTCGCTGGCGCGGTGCTCAAAGCGCATCGGGTCGTTGGAGATGTTCTCTTGGAGCGTCGTTTTGGCCTCCCAACGGTCAAAGCGTCCGTCCTGACGCTCGGCGTAAAGAACGAGATCCTCAGGCTTGTTCTTCGAGTCTCTCTGGACACTTTCCCGGATGATCTCATCACCGATTTTGTCGGCACTATTCCAGATGGCTGGCCCTCGATTTTCGGGGTGCTCCGAAAGGACGAACCGGCGGTCGTCCGTGTGCATATAGAACGTCGTCACTCGCCCATCGGCGTGTTCGAAGTCCATGGTATGCCGGGTCCACTTTTGCTCGTTCTCTTGACTCATGATTCATCCTGCGCCTTGCGGGCGCTGAAGCGACGGGATAGGCGCTTCTCAATAAATTCCTTTGTTTCTTCAACGGTGGCGACTCGGGCAGGTGCCGGAGCTGCTTCCGCATCCGGTTGCGCAACCGGATTCTCTTGAACCTGAGGTTTGGGCTTTGGCGGCTCCTTTGGTTTGGCAGTTGATTCCGCTTTGATGAGCCGCCGCCGCTGGGCCAGCCCTTCATCCCACGGGTGAAGCCATTGGGCGGCTGGTCCCCATGGCTGGAAGTCCGCAACCAGTGCGGGAGCCCCGCTTGGAGTGTCGGGAAAGAGCCATGAACCGGGATAGGTGTGACGGTAGGCTCCAATTCCAGGCACGAGATAGTAGCCGGTCAGGCCAGTGGTCTTGCTGGTCACTGGAATCTGATAGAGCTGCGACTCCATCACCGACTGCCGCTTGACGTAGTGCTCGGTTTCCGTGACGGTGTGCGTTCGAGTACCGACTCCGGAACTGGCCCGAGGCCCGATGGGATCTGTGGTGCCGGTAGCCTCGCTTCGCCGAGTTTCAATCGCCTCGTAGTCCCCAAAGAGCTTCGAGGCCCATTCTGCCGTTCGTGGGCTTTCGAGTCTCAAGATGGCTTTGCAGTTGCACTGGCTCGTGATGACCCCCGCGATGTTCTCGCCATAGACTTCGCGAAGACTGTCGATATCTTGGAATCCGAGGACCACGCAGACGCCTTTTGAGCGGCCTTTGGTCAGGACGCTCGTGAGGCCCTCCAGCTTTCCTGCCTCTCCAATCTCATCGAGGAACAGCCAACTCCTTCGGCTTCCCGTTCGGTCTTCCGGTTGGTCAAGAAGCAGTTCAGAGACGCGCTTGAAGATCACTTGGTTGATTCGGTCAATCGCGGCACGGGCCCTTTCGTTGTTGCCCAAAATGAGGACACAGTTGTCCTTGCCGCGGTGAGACGCCCAATCTGACAGAGAGATCTTTCGACCGGCATCAATGGCAAGGTCCCACATTGCCGCGATGGACTCGTAAGGCGTCATCTTCGTGGCGACCGTCGCCATGATCTCGCCGAGAGTGTCCTCGCTCTGCGCGAACCGTTCCATGATATGAGCAGCATCCGGACAGCCTGAAAGAACACGCTTCAACCGTTCCACGGTCTGCATCGTCCGGATGAGGTCACTAAACCTCCAATCAGCTCCGGACCGGATAAACGAGAGCATCACGCCATATAGGAGCAGTTGAGCCGAATCGACAAAGAACGGCTGGGAGGCGTTCTTGTCGGACGGAATGAGCGTGACCGCGGCCTGGAGAGCGGCGGTTGGCTCCGAGATATCTTTGGCCATATCCCAGGCCACACACCTTTCATCGAAGGGATTCAGCGTAAAGACCTTGCCGGGAATCCCCATTGATGGAATCTGCGATGCGATGTCTTGTTTGGCGTCGTAGATGAGGGCCCGGTGGTCGGTACCGGTTCCGACACTCTGGAGCACCTCTTTCATGAGCATCTGAATCGTGACGGTCTTTCCGCTTCCGGTAGTCCCCACAACCATGAAGTGAGACGTGGCGAACTTCGAGGGGATGCGAAGCCCTCCCCAGGTGATGCCCTGATCCCCCTGGTCAAGTTGAAACTCGGATGCCTTGGACTCGGCAAGATCGACCGGTTCCGGTCGTCCCCGCACGAGCCGGTTCACGACGCTCGGGATCGGCTGATTGAAACTGAACCACCAGGCGATGCCCCCAATGACGGCGGCCCAAATGCCGGCGGTTTTGTTATCGGACTTGAAGTAGACCGCGGCCGCGAACACGGCGATGGAAACGAGCGCTGGGATAAGGCTGCCGACAATGCCCTTGGAGAGATACTCGGCAAACTTCGAGAAGAGGACGGCGGATCGAGGATTCTCGCGGTCCACGCGAGCGTAATAGAGGAAAAGCTGGAGACCAGCGGCAATTCCTCCTCCAACAGGGCCAAGTTTGAAGACGCTTGCAACGAGTTGGAAGACCCCAAACGCGAGAACGATCCCGCAAAGAGGGATCACTTTGCGCTGAAAATCCGCCGAGACAGTCGAGCGGACAACACGCCGGATTTCAACCGTCGCCGAGTCTGCCATCCTGGTATTTTACTGCCGCCGACGCTGCTCGTGATGCGAGTTCTTTTGCTCTTGTTCTCGAAGTATCGTGTGCGCCATTTCTTTCTGGCGGCTTCGTTCCATCTCCCGCGCGAGTTTAGCGAGTTCATCTCCCGTTTCAACTCTCGTCATGTAGAACGTTGTCTGTTCTCTGGCCCGAGAAGCCTGAACGTAAGACATCTCACGGTCCTGCATCGACCCTCCCGCCAAGACATACGTGCGAAGGGTCGTTGCCCCCTGTCCCTTGTGAGTTGTGCTTGCGTATCCCAGAACAATGTGTTCCATCGCGTCCACCGGGAAGCTGACTTTCTCGCCTGAATCGAGCATGACGCTGGCGACGCGGGTGCGGTCGTCAACGGAGTGAAGAAAACCCCGGTCGCCATTCACCACACCGAGCACCGGATGCTTCTTCGTGAACATCACTCGGTCGCCAACGTGGAAGTTCGCCCCCGCGATATCAACATGCGCGTCGCCAAGTTCTCCCGCCTCTAGCCTGGCTCGCTGAGCAAGGGCGTTCAACTCCTGCACATCGGCTCTTGTTCCGGCAAGAAGCAGAGTGTCCTTGGAAGGCTTCGCGTCCGCCCTCCAATCTTTGACTAGTTCGGCCATGGCTTCCTGCCTGGTTTCAGTGACCCTGACGAGACCCCGTGAGACAAAAGCTTCAAGAGCTTCCTGTGCCCGGCCTTCGGCAAGGTCTTTGACGGCGCGCTTTGCCCAGGCGTCGTCTTGACGGCGGATGTCCTTCATTTCCGCCTGACCGAATCGTTGCCCTAGTTCCATGAAAGGCGCTCCCGGGCCGATGGGCTGGAGCTGCTTCTCGTCCCCGATGAGAACGAGTTTGGATCCAGAGGCTTCGCAGAGGGCGGCTAGTCTCTGGAGGTCCGGGGTGGCTACCATTCCCGCTTCATCTACGACCAGGACACTTTCCTTCGTGAGGGGAAGCCGCCCCTTCTCAGCCAAGTACAGCAGCCTTGCGATAGTCGATGATTCGATTTCAGCGCCCTCTTCAAGTTCTTTCACCGCTCTGGCCGCAAGTGCCGCACCGACGACGTGTTTGCCGTCAGATTCCCAGATATGTTGGGCGGCTTCCAGCATCCGGGTCTTTCCTGTCCCGGCCATTCCTGAAACGGCGGCGAATCCGCCCGTCCCGCCGGTGATGTGAAGAACGGCGTTCATCTGCTCTTCCGACAGTTCGTGATGGCGCCCGAGTCCCTCCACGACACGGTCAGCGCCGACCTGGTGATAGTCGTCTGCATCGAGGTTCTCAACAGAGGCAAGCAGGCGCTTTTCTAGTTCCATCATCTGCTTCGTGGTGAACCGTTCTTCTCCGTAATGTCGCCCCAATCTGACGATCTCCGGGCTGTATCGGAGATGCGCCCGGCTGTGTTCGAGAATGTCTTCGGCAAAGAGCCCGCTGGCCTGTGAAGCCTCGGCGACGTGCCTAACAAAATCTCGCTCGGTGAAGTGGGCCTGACTTTGGGTGAGTGAATTTGAGGCGTGGCTCAACGCTAGAGCGGCTTCCTGTTCGGGGTCGCGCTCCCGCAGTCGATGTCCCACGAGTTGAACGGCCTCTTCTGTGCTCCAGCCCAGTCCACGCCCGGCAGTCCGCCACTCTTGAAAGAGTTCTGATCGGGCTACGGCGGGCTTTGCCTCTCTCGTCTCGATTGCCGCGACCGATGCCGCCTCAGCGGTGTCAAGCCCTCGGCGGTCGAGTTCGGCTTCGATGGCTTCTCGCCTCTTGCTGAACTCTGCGATGAGTTCTTCCGGGACGCCTACCACCTCAAACCACGTGCGATAGGCTTCCGTTTGGATGGCCAGGTTCCGCTCAAGAAAGGCGGAAAGATGAGCCCGGTAAAGAGCTCCGGCTGCCATCTTCGCCTGAAAGAGGGAAAGAGAGCTCACCGTGCCCGTTGTCCCGTCTTCTCGAACGCCAACGTTCAGGACTAGAGCATGGGTGTGCAGCTGCGGATCAAGCGCACGGGAGGTGGAGTGCTCAAATGTCGCGATGACCAAACCCGTTCTCTCAAGGTCGTTGCCTCCTCGGCCCCTTCGTGTCAGCGCGGCGGTCTCCTGAAGATAATCGAGCGCCCTCGTTACCGCTTCGAAGTGCGCCGCCTGGAGCGCCTGTCTGTCCTCCGGGCCGAGTTGTGACCAAAGCGCGGAGACCGATTTGGGAGCTGAAAACGTAAGGTCCCAGCCTGGTCGGTGGGTGGCCTTTTCGTCGTGAGACTGCAACTGGACAAGCGGGCGGTCACCTTCAGGGGAGTAACCCCCAAAGAGGTTGTAGAGGTGAGCGGCCTCCACTTCGCCATGGAGACCGAGTTTTGACGCCCCTTCTCCATACCACTGACCGGGCGGCTCGCCTCCTTCCAGGTAATAGTCCTCCCGTGCGAGTCCCAGATAGTAGCTGGCCTGTCCGCCGGACATGGCGCTCATGCTGAGCATCAGCTGCCCCCTTCAATCTTGCGCACCAATTCCTCTGCCTCGGATTCCGTCGCGCCCATCTTGGTCACGAGGACGAGATAGAACATATGGCTGAGCGACTTGCGCAGGGCCGTGAGTTCATCGCCCATTTCGAGCCCCCTGACGACCAACCTTCGCGCGTAGTCCCCCGCGCTCATGCCGTGGGCTTCCCCTTCCTTTACAAGGCGCTCCATGTAGAAAGGATCCAGCCGGAACCCTACGGAGCCCTTCGGCTTCAGGGTGTTCGGACGTCCGAACACTTCATCCTTTCCACTCGCAACAAGCTGCGCCTTCAGCTTCTCCAGCTGACCTCGGTCGAACACTGCGATCGGGCGGGTCTTGCTCTTCGCCCGGCCTTGGACAAGCTTTCCCTCGGCGACAAGGCGCTCAAGGGTGCGGGTGCTTATCCCGAGAAAATCGGCCGCCTCTTGCTTTCTCATATCTCTTTAGATGCATGAGAAACTCGCCAGGTTCGCCTTGTCGCTCATCCGCAGGTGAGTCAGGTGTGATAGGGTTGGTCGTCAGGGGCTACAGATAGCCTTTTGGGGCTATGTACCGGGCTCTGAAGGGGCCTCTGTGGCGGCATCGCGCAGGGCAATCTTGGCCTCTCTAAGCGCTTGAGAAAGGGCGTCCACGACCTCTTGAGGAGTGACACTCTCCTGCGCGAAGACGAGAGTGACGGTCGCCTGCTTCGTGCGAAAGGGGACGGAGATGCGAGGCTTCGTCTCCTCTGAAGCAGGCCGCTCCTTCTTCTGCCTGGCGGTCTTGACGGTCAAGGAACCATTCAAAGCCGCCTGCCAAAGGGCATCTCGGGCCTCCTCTGAATCCTGCTTGGCAATCTCAAGAAGTACAGACCGCGTGAGGCGTTCGGACGTCCGAACACTCTCCAAAATCTCGTCGGGCAGGGAAAGGATTCGGATGGTCTCATTGATGGCCGCCGGGGACTTCCCAAGCCTGGCCGCGAGCTGTCTCTGAGAAAGGCTGAACTCCTCCATGAGCTTCCGATAAGCGGCGGCCTCCTCGACGGGGCTGAGTTCCTGCCGGTGGATGTTCTCAATGATTTGGACTTCGAGCCGCCGGTGCTCGTCCACCGTCCGGATGATGGCGGGCACCGTCTTGAGTCCCATCTCCTTGGCTGCGGAGAAACGCCGCTCACCCGCGATGATCAGGAACTGCTCCTCGCCAAAGGGTGAGATGACAATCGGCTGAATGATCCCGTGCTCTTTGATGGACGCCTTCAGATCTTCCAGGCTTCCAAGGCTCTTCCGGGGTTGGTCAGGGTCGGGAAGAATAGCTGAGACAGGGACATTGGCAAAGCGTTCTCCGCCCTCTTTGAGAAGAGCTTCGGAAGAGGCCTCGCCCTCAACGGCGGCATTCAATCGGTCTTTTAGGCGGGCCATAGTTCTAGAATCTCCTTTACAAGCGCTCGGTAGTCTTGTGCTCCTCGGCTGTACGATTTCTGGAGCACGACGGGGACAGGATCCGTCTCCTCGGTCTCGATCTGACTCCTTGGAATCGCTTCGTTGTGGCGGATTCTCGTTTTCAGAATCCGGTCCGCGAGCGCCTCAAGATACTTGATCGCATGAAACTGGCGGTCTTCACCATGGCCGGTCACCTTGGTCAAAAGAATCCGGTAGTCGTAGTCTCCTCCGTTCTTGGTTACCTTCATGGTGCTCATCAAGTCGCTGAGGCCGCAGAGGGCATATCCGGTGAGCTCCGTGGGAATGAGGAGCCGGTCGGCGGCATAAATCGCGTTAACGGGCAAGAG
>ERZ761609.462-NODE-462-length-47443-cov-31.627564_pt1 | contig 47443 bp, 42 predicted proteins | sample MGYA00511163_ERZ761609 | MGnify/ENA primary metagenome ERZ761609 (study PRJEB28899, sample SAMN02445070) | bioreactor sludge metagenome | biome: EBPR sludge | place: Australia: Brisbane, Thorneside Wastewater Treatment Plant | collected 2011-12-16 ... | reverse complement strand
GTCACCGGCGCCAGCATCCAGCTGCGCAGCGCGGCCACCCCCACGCCCTCGACCATGGCGTCACGCAGCCACTCGAAGGCTGCCGTTTCGCCGCTAAGCCGCACCGCGGTCACCTTGCCGGCATCGACCCGCACGCGCTTGGAGATGCCGCGCGGGCTGTCCTGGTAATGCATCACCGCGAGCGCATCATACAGTCCCAGCGCGGCGTCAAGCGCCGCCAGCAAGGGTTCGGGTAACGCCTGCGCATGGGCCAGGCGCAGCGTCAGCACGTCACGTTCGCGCCCGGCCAGCCCGGCTGCGGCGTAGTCGCACGCACGCAGCAAGGGCTGTACCGCATCGAGCAGCAGCGTGCCGTCGCCCACTGCCAGCACGGCCATGCGCCACGGCAGCTCGGCCCTGGTCACCTGCACCGCGGCATGCTTGAGCTCGGGCTGCTTCGACACGGCATCGAACAGCGGCAGGGTCAGCGCGTTGATCCCGTGCCCCGCCATGAAGCGCGCGCCCCAGTGCATCGGCAGAAAACACTGGCCGGGACGCACGCTGTCGCTCGCCTCGGCCACGACGATCACTTCGCCACGGCGGCTTTTCACGCGCACCAGGTCGCCGGCTTTCAGTCGCCGCAATTCGAGATCGCGCACGTTCATCGCCAGCGCCGGGGTGTCGGCGTGCGCAAACAGCCGCGCCACGCGGCCGCTGCGGCTCATCGCGTGCCACTGGTCGCGCAGGCGGCCGGTGTTGAGGTGCAGCGGGTAGCGCGCGTCGATCGCCTCGGCCAGCGGACGGTAGGGCGCGGCATGGAAGCGCGCGCGGCCGCTGGCGGTGGGATAGATGCCGTCGGCATACAGCCGCGCAGTGCCCGCCGCTGCGCCCTCTGGAAACGGCCATTGCTGCGGACCGATATCGAGCCGCGCGTAGCTCAGGCCGGTGATGTCTAGATCGCGTCCGCGCGTGGTCTCGCGGTGCTCGTTGAATATTTCCTCGGCGCCGGCATAGGGAAACAGGCGCGCACCCGGCTCCGGCCGTAGCCGCCGTGCGAAGTCGCACACGATGTCCCAGTCGGCGCGCGCTTCGCCCGGCGGCGGTACGGCCGCGCGCACGCGCGAAATGCGGCGCTCGGAGTTGGTCACCGTGCCGTCGATCTCGCCCCAGCTGGCGGCCGGCAGCAGCACGTCGGCAAAGGCCGCGGTTTCGGTATCGGCGCAAGCCTCTTGCAGCACCACGCATTCGGCTTCCAGCAGCGCTTCCTGAACCTTGTTCTGGTCGGGTAGCGACTGTGCGGGGTTGGTGCAGGCGATCCAGATTGCCTTGATCTCGCCGCGCCGCACCGCTTCGAACATTTCCACCGCGGTCTTGCCCGGCGTCGCCGGCACAGCGTCCACCCCCCACAGCTGCGCCACCTCGGCGCGGTGTTCGGGGCTGGCCAGATCGCGGTGCGCCGACAGCAGATTCGCCAGTCCGCCGACCTCGCGCCCGCCCATCGCATTGGGCTGACCGGTAAGCGACAGCGGCGCGGCACCCGGCTTGCCGATCTGTCCCGTGGCCAGATGCAGGTTGATCAGCGCGGCGTTCTTGTCGACGCCGCAGGTGGATTGATTCAGCCCCTGGCAATACAGCGACAGCGTCGGCCCGGCGGCGAACCAGCGCGCCGCCTGCACGATGTCGGCCGGCGCCACGCCGCAGATCGGCGCCACCTTCTCCGGCGTGTAGTCGCGCACCAGCTCGCGCAGTGCCTCCCAGCCTTCGGTATGCGCGGCGATGGCGGTGCGGTCGATCAGCTCCTCCCACAGCATCACATTGAGCATGGCGTGATACAACGCGACATCGGTGCCGGGCAGGAGAGCGAGATGCAGGTCGGCATCCGTCGCCGTGTCGGTGCGGCGCGGATCGACCACGACGAGCTTCAAATCCGGATTGGCGCGGCGCGCAGCCTCGATACGGCGGAACAGGACCGGGTGCGCATACGCCGTGTTCGAGCCGGCGATGAAAATCGTCGCGGCGTGATCGATGTCGTCGTAGCAGCCCGGCGGTGAATCGGCACCCAGCGTGGCCTTGTAACCCGCCACCGCCGACGACATGCAGAGGCGCGAATTGGTGTCGACGTTGTTGGTGCCGATCAGCCCCCTGGCCAGCTTGTTGAAGACGTAATAGGCCTCGGTGGTGAGCTGGCCGGAGAGGTAGAACGCCACCGCGTCGGGGCCGTGTTCGCGAATGACAGCGCCAAATTTTTCGGCGACATGATCGAGCGCCACGTCCCAGCTCACACGCTGGCGCGGCAAGGCCCTGCCGGTACGCAGCGCGGGATACAGAGCGCGTCCCGATGCCTGCGCCGACAGCGCCAGCGTCGCGCCCTTGGTGCACAGTTTGCCGCGGTTGGCCGGGTGCGCCGGATCGCCGCGCACGCCGGTGATCTTCCCGGCGGCGGCTTCGATCAGCACCCCGCAGCCGGTGCCGCAATAGCAGCAGACAGATGAAACATCGGACATGATGGCTCCTTTCCCGGTCTGTCAGCAGGGTCTGTGCCAGTACATATCAGCGTAATGAATTCAATCAGTTGGCTGGAAGATGATGCGTGCGAAGCCGGAGATGCGCGCAACCTGAGTGCATGCAAGGGATGCGGTGCTGCAATTTGGTGCAGCGGTTAAGGAATGGAAACAGCCGGACCGTTGCCTGGAATTTCCGCCTATTCGGGAAGACGCGTCCGGGAGGTGAGCTGGACGCGGTTGCCGCCGCGCTTTTTGGCGTCGTACATCGCTTCGTCGGCATAGCGGATCAGCTGCTTGCCATCGCCGCTATGGTCGGGGTAGAGCGCGATGCCGATGCTCGGCGAGACATGCACCCGGTGGCCGGCCAGGTCGAATGGCCGGGCAAGGGAAACACGGATTTTCTCGGCTACCAGCAAGGCCTGCTGCCGCAGGGGAATGCCATTGAGCAGCACCAGAAACTCATCACCGCCAATGCGCCCGACCGTATCCGATTCACGCACGCACTGTCTGAGACGGTGGGCCACTTCCTGCAGCAGGAGGTCGCCGACAGGATGCCCCAGGGTGTCATTCACCTGCTTGAACTTGTCGAGATCGAGATACAACAGGGCCAGCGGAGTTTGATTGCGTCCGGCCCACAGCAGGGAGGTTTGCAGCCGGTCATGGAACAGTTCGCGGTTGGGCAGATCGGTCAGCGGGTCGTGTCGCGCGATGTGCTGCAGCCAGCTTTCCATCTGTTTGCGTTCGATCACGGGTGCAATCTGGGTGGAAACGAATTGCAGCAGTTCGACGTCCTTTGGGGTGTATCGCACCTCGGCGCCACGGCTCTGCACCGCAAGGGCGCCGATGACACCCTTTTTTGCGTTGATCGGCACCCCCAGCCAGGCCGATGAATCCGCGCCGGTGGCGGGAGACAGAAGCAGTACCTGTCCGGTGCGGACGACCTCTGCGCTCAGTGCCGCCGAATCGGGTTTTTGCGGTGCGGGCACCCGATCGTTTTCGTCGACATGGTAAGGAAAGCTCAAGTCGTCCTTTTTCACGTCGTAAAGTGCAACGAAGAAACTGGCGGCCGGCAACAATCCGCCAATGATCTGATGGGTTTGCTGAAACAGGGCGACCAAATCTTCTGCCCAGTGCGCCGCATCGGAAATGGCATAGAGTGCGGCCTGCATGGCGTCGGCGCGCTTGCGCTCGGTCACGTCGCGCGCCACGCCCACCCTCACCTGGTCGGCTTCCGACCAGCGCGCCGACCACATGACATGGACAATCTGGCCGTCCTTGCGCACATAGCGGTTCTCGAAATGCGGCAGGGGATGCCCGGCGGCAACCTCGCCGGCAGCCTGCAGCGTCCTCGCCCGATCCTCGTGGAACACGAAGTCGATCATCGGCCTGCCGATCATTTCTTCCGGGGAGTAACCGAAAATGCGTTTGCTCGCGGCACTGACAAAAACAAAACGTCCACGCGTATCCACGACGCAGATGGCGTCGAGCAGCAGATCCATGATGTTGTTCAGGGAAACGTAGCTATTGGATTTCATGTAACAGAATTCTGGCGTGGATATGCTGCCGCTTTCAGACCATGTCCGGCCGGTCCTGGCGAGTCGTTATGGACTGAGTACTCATGCAGCGGATGCCCTGGGCGCATGCTCGAATCTCGGGAGAAGCGTGAACAGAGCCTCAACGCACCCATGCTACGCTCAAATGACACGAAAATACCTTCCTGCAGACCGGGTTCGGAACGATGACTGACATTGCAAAAGACGGGGAAATCGGCAGCGCGGCCTACAAGACCCTGCTGGAATCCGCCCAGGCCATTCCCTGGAAAATCGATTGGAAAACCATGCGGTTCGCCTACATCAGGCCGCAGATAGAAGGGCTGTCTTCCCTGGCGCGGATGTCATGCTGCGGGCGGCCTTGCGTCCCGATGCCCCGGCAAGCGGCCGCCATCCAGCGCGGATGCTGAATGGCGCGACCCCTTCATACGGCATATCCGAGCACGGCGAAATAATGGCAGGCGGTGCCAGTCATGACGAACAGATGCCAGATGAAATGGCCGTAGCGCAGGCGCGAATCGAACGCAAAGAAAATCACCCCCAGCGTGTAAGCCAGGCCGCCGGCGACCAGCCATAGCAGGCCGGCAACAGGCAGGCGCTCGGACAAGGGCTGCGCGGCAATCACGATCAGCCAGCCCATCAGCAGATAGAGCCCGGTGGTGAGGATGGGATGCGTCAGCCGGTTCAGCGCCTTCAGCGTCACCCCGGCCACGGCAATGCCCCACACCAGCCCGAGCAGCGTCCAGCCCCAGGCGCCGCTCAGCACTCCCAGGGTGAAGGGGGTGTACGTCCCGGCAATGAGAAGGAAGATCGCGGAGTGCTCGATAACCCGGAACGCGCGCTTGGCGCGGCCGGCCGGCAACGCGTGATACAGGGTGGAAGCCAGGTACAGCTGCACCATGGTCGCAGCGAAGATGCTCGCACCGACAATGAACCCCGCATCGCCATGCCGCACGGCATGCCGGATCAGCAACGGCGCGGCCACCAGTGCCGCGATCAGCCCTAAACCGTGGCTGAGGCTGTTGGCGATTTCTTCCTCTCGCGACTGTGCGCGTTTGCTTGCGGCAAGCAACAGACTCACGACCTTCGCTCCCGATGTCCAGGGTTCAAGCCTGGCAGAACCATCATTCTCGCCGAGCGGCGGACGGTTGGAAATGCAATGATTTACCAAACGGAACCATCGCGTGTGACTATATTGACTGATATTCGTGGCCCCATTCAGCAGCCGTGCTTCGGCAGCAAATTGGCCGGAAAATCAGGCGGATCAAGCCATCAAGGGAATTGTCATGTGGAAATCGTTTCATCCGGCGAGAAAGGCGGAATCGCTCCACCGCAAGCCGGGCCGCAACGGGTTTGCCGCAACCGGACGGGAAGAGAAAATACCCTGCCCGCATCCGGCGCGGCCGCGGCAACCGCGCGGGCTTCCCATGCTTCGCCTGATCGCGGCAGCCGGGCGCATGGCGGCGGCATGCTGCCTGCTCGCCTGCGCCGGATGTGCCAGTCTCCCCGACGCCGCGAGCGAAATGGCGATCCCGCATACGCAGGCGGTGGCTTTCGAGGGCGCGCGCGGTTCCGTCTCCGCAAACAGGAGTGCGGCCATCATCGACAAACTCCAGCGCACATCCGGCGACATCGACATCCTGCAGAAGCACCTGGCCATGGAGCAGGCGATCAACGCCGACAGCCCGCTGGTGCTGGGCAACAAGCTGGTCCTGTTGCAGGATGGCCCGGCGACCTACCAGGCCATGTTCGCGGCCATGCGCGCAGCCCAAGACCACATCAATCTGGAAACCTACATCTTTGAGGACGACGACATCGGCAGACAGTTCGCGGACCTGCTGCTGGAAAGGCAGGCCGCCGGCGTCCAGGTCAACCTGATCTACGATAGCGTCGGCTGCCTGAATACCCCCAAGGAGTTTTTTGCGCGCCTGAGCGCCGGCGGCATCCAGGTGCTCGAGTTCAATCCGGTCAACCCCTTGGCAGGGAATAAAAAGGGATGGCTGCTGAATAACCGCGACCATCGCAAGCTGCTGCTGGTCGATGGCCGCATCGCCTTCATCGGCGGCATCAATATCAGCGAATCCTATTCCAGCGGCTCGTCCATGAGGCCGGCGCGAAGGAAAGCGGCAAAGCCCGCAGGAAAGCCTGTAGGCTGGCGGGACACCCACCTGCAGATCGAAGGGCCGGTGGTGGCGGAATTCCAGAAGCTGTTCATCGACACCTGGCGCAAGCAAAAAGGCCCGCCGCTGGCCGCGAAAAACTATTACCCCCCGCTCGGCAAACAGGGGGACGAGATCGTGCGCGCCATCGGCAGCGCCTCCGACGATCCCCACAGCCTGATCTATCTCACATTGCTGTCGGCGATCGACCATGCGGAACAGCGGGTGAATCTCACCAACGCCTATTTCGTTCCCGATCCGCAATTGCTCAAATCCCTGATCGACGCTTCGCAGCGCGGCGTCGAGGTGAAGCTGATCTTGCCGAGCCATACCGATTCCTGGGCGGTGTTCCACGCCGGGCGCTCGCATTACGCGAAACTGCTGCGGGCCCGGGTGAAAATCTACGAACGGCGCGGCGCGGTGATGCATTCCAAGACAGCCTCCATCGACGGCGTCTGGTCGACCATCGGTTCGACCAATCTGGACTGGCGCAGCTTCCTGCACAACGACGAAATCAATGCGGCGATCCTGGGCCGCGACTTTTCCCGGCAAATGGATGCCATGTTCGCAAGGGACCTGGCTGAGTCCGATGCCATCGATCTCGAACGGTGGCAGCAGCGGTCGCTGCTGCTCCGGTTCAAGGAATGGGCCGCGCGGCTCGCCGAATACTGGCTGTAGCTTGCCTCAAAGCCTTGACAGGCGGCCCGGGCCACGGCCGAACGCAATGCCCGGGCAGCGGTCCTGGCCGCCGTCGCTCACTTGACCCGCATGTCGTTCTTGACGGATGTCACGCCGCGGACGCCGCGCGTCACCTCGACCGCCTTGTTGATGTCGGCCTGGGAATTGACGAAACCGCTCAACTGAACCACGCCCTTGAAGGTCTCGACGTTGATTTCGGTGACTTTCAGGGTGGGGTCGTTGAGTATGGCGGCCTTCACCTTGGCGGTGATGACGCTATCGTCGATGTATTCGCCGGTCCCTTCCTGCCTCGGCGTGGACGAGCAACCGACGACGGACACCAGCGTGGCAGCGAGAAAAACCGCGGAAAGATAGGTGTTGAATTTTTTCATGATTGACTCTCCAAATGTGAATTAAACAGGGCTATTCGATTCTGCTCCTGTCGCCAGACCAGTACGGCACGGCACGGCGGAACCCAGCGAATCCGACCTGCACGCCAAGTCAAAACCTTGATGCCAATATAGTTACAAAGGCGGACGCGGTCGGTACGGTGACGCACATAACACGATGCTGCATATCGGCTGTTCCCCGAGTGATGTGGAAGGCTCACCGGATCAGCAGGGAATGCCGCTTCACGCGCAGATTTCCCTTCCAGCCGCACCGCACCGAACAGCATCGGTAGCGGTGCACCGGCAGGAAGATGCTCGTGAACAGATCGACGAACCGGCGCGGGATGCGGCACACAGCGCCGTTGCAGCACGGGCAGGCGCGCCCGGAAGAAGGATAGCCGGCGTCGTCAGGGCCGGCATCGCCGACTGCGGAGGTCATGTTCATGACCTCGTTGGCCCAGGACGATGTTGTCGCATCGCTCGCCGCCGCGAGAAGAAAAGATCGCGTGACGATTCCCGACGCCGGATATGCATCCGCCTCGGCGCGCCTGGCGCCGTGCGCAACGCCGCGCACGCCATGGAGGAACCGCACCCCCTAGGGGCGGGCATCTTTGTTGCGCTCCTCGAAGTCCTCGACTGCCGTTCGGCTCCGCCCTTCGTGACGCCGTAGCTCTCCTGCATCTTGCCGGCCAGTTCGCCACGATTGCCGGCAATCGCGGCGACGGGATCATCGGTCAGCTTGCTCCATTGCGCCTTTACCTCGCCTCTGAATGGCTTCCAGTTGCCTTTTACAATATCCCGGCTCATATCAGCCCCCTTCTGTTCCGGAACCCGACTGGCGAAATGGCCCATCGAGCATCCATCGTCATAGCGTGACTACCGCTGCTTATGCAAGCTCGCCAGATAGCATGGTGACAGCCTCGATCCAGATAAACGCCAAGACTGGCCGCATCTTCCGGCCAAGTCGGTGCGATGGGATACATAGGGAAACGTTGGTCGATGGACTTGGCGGGTTTCAGGCGTAGACACTGAACGCCGATGCCCTTGTACGGCACAGCAAAACGACCCTAAACGGCCGCCGTGCGCAGCCTGTTGCGTGCTTCGGGGCGTTATTCCCGGGGCTCACACTACAGCGAGGCCCATTGGCGATCCTCCGCTGAGGATTGCCTCCAATGTTCACTAGCGCACTGAAGCGGCGTGGCATTCCGCGTACGCTGCTGACCTACTGGGTGCGACATTCAAGTCGATCCGGTTTGCCCGCGAGCGGCTTAAAACCACTTGTGCCACGATTTCCCACTTTCAAAGGATTGACCATGAACCCTACGCCGCTGATTTCTGCACCGATCGCCACGCTGAGCCTGGCCGCCGCGCCGGCGAGCTGAATCCACTCGCCAATACGAGGAGAACATCATGCTGGGAACCATATTGTTGATCGTTCTGATTCTGATGCTGATCGGCGCCATTCCGACCTGGCCGCATAGCAAAAACTGGGGCTACGGTCCCAGTGGCGGATTGGGTTTGATCGTGATCATCCTCATCGTGCTGCTGTTGCTGGGACGGCTGTGACGGCTCATCGTCCGTTGCAGTTCGGCTGATTTGAGCCTGCATGCGTGCAGGGTGGCGAGGCATTGATTTCGACGGTCCCCAACCCGGGGCTGCAAGCACTCACGCATTCCGAATGTTCGATGATCATCCGATTTCACAATTCAAATGCGCTGACGGCGTGCCAAATCGAACGAGTTATTGCGCCTTGACCGGTAACGTACGGAACGGACTGGCATTTGACGTGTTTATTTGTAAATTGAATCGTGGCCTGCGGGGGCAGTGCAGGTGCCGTCGTTGCAGGCTGTTGCTGTCGGTTGCGCGAGAAAAGTCTATGTATAAAAAATACACCATGTCGAATCCATTTCGCTCAATTGCCCTGTCGGACGTGCCGCTGTTATCGCTGTGCACAGCATCGCTCGCAAGCGCAGCCTACTCTGAACCCCCTGGGCGCGTGGCGCGCCTGTCCCATGCCCAGGGAGCGGTGATCTACTCGCCGGCTGGCGAGACCGACTGGTTTGGCATGGTGCGCAATCGGCGCTGGACCGCTCGGGATACCCGCGCGGAGCTTCAGGTAGGCAGCGCAGCCCCCGCCTGGGGGGCCGTGCACGGTCGACCGCCCCGGATGCTGTCGAGCGCCCCCTTCACATCTGAGCGGGTGAAGCGCGACTGGCTGCAGGGCTGATCGGTAGAAATTCAGACCTGGCCTGGAAAACAGTGCCGGTTCTTCTCTGTTCGACACGCTCGGTTCGATCCCGACGAGTCCCTCAGAAGAGCAAAAACTGTGGTCTTCCCCCGCTTGTTCAGGCTATTTTTACAGCAGCGACACGACACCCATGAATACGCTTGCCACACCCGATGCATTCCCCCCGAGTTCCGAAACTCAGTCCGGCGGAGCAAATTGTGGCGTGATTGCCGAAGAGGCGGTCACGTCGATTTCATCCCCGCCCGCCGTACGTGTGCAAGCCGACGTACGCAGCCTTCCTCTCATGGTACTCACCGTGCTGGCTGTCATCTTTGTGCTCCACTGGGCACGCGCGTTTTTTATTCCGCTGATGCTGGGCATCATGATCAGCTATGCATTTTCCCCCATCGTCAATCTGATGCATAAATGGCGGATTCACCGCGCCATCGGGGCTGCCGTCTTGTTGATCGGTATCGTGGGAGGAATGGGTTCCATGGTCTATTCGCTCAGCGACGAGGCTGCCCAGTTCATCGAAACCCTGCCTGACGCCGCGGAAAAATTCCGCAAAACACTGCGCAAGGAATGGGGGGAGACCGAAGGCGCCATGGTGCAGATGCAAAAGGCGGCCGTTCAACTTGAAAGTGCGGCGAATGAAACGATCACCCCGGCTGCCACCGCCCCGAAAGGCGTGACCCGAGTGCTTGTCGAAAAACCCAAACTGAACATCACGGACCACCTCTGGAGCGGAACGCTGGGGGCGACCGTACTGGCGGGACAAGCGGTGATGGTATTGTTTCTGACCTATTTCCTGCTGGTATCGGGCGACACTTTCCGGCGCAAGCTGGTCAAGATCAGCGGCCCCACCCTCGGCAAGAAAAAAATCACCCTGCAGGTGCTGGACGAAATAACCGATCAGATTCAACGCTATCTGCTGGTGCAGATATTCACCAGCATTCTGGTGGGAGTGGCGACCTGGCTCGCGTTTCTCTGGATCGGCCTGGAGCACGCGGCGATCTGGGGCATCGTCGCCGGCGCATTCAACATGATCCCCTACCTTGGCCCAGTCGTCGTTACCGGGGGTACGGGGCTGGTCGGCTTTCTCCAGTTCGGAACGGCGGGCATGGCACTCGCGGTCGCCGCCATCTCGCTGGTCATCACCAGCCTGGAAGGCTATTTGCTGACGCCCTGGCTTACCGGCCGGGCAGGCCGGATGAACGCAGTGATGGTCTTCGTCGGGGTGTTGTTCTGGGGCTGGCTATGGGGGGTTTGGGGTTTATTGCTGGGCATTCCCATCATCATGATGATCAAAGCCATATGCGACCGGGTGGACGATCTCAAGCCCGTTGGTGAACTGTTGGGAAAATAGAACGTGCCAGCGTACGTTCTTATCCGCCAGCACTGCTGTCCAGCAGGTAGAGTAAGCACGAGCTTGGATCAGGCCCATGTCAAGACCACTTAAAACCATCACCTATGCGATTGGCGCGCTCGCTGGGCTGCTTGTTCTCGGCGCGATCGCCCTGTTTTTTCTCCTGGATGTCAACGCTTACAAGCCTCGGCTTGAAGGAGCCGTCTCGGACATGACGGGGATGGATGTCAGGATCGGCGGCCGTCTGGGTATCGGCTACTTCCCCAGCCTGCTGGTCACCCTGAAGGACGTGCACATCCGTAACCGGGGGACGGAGGTCGTCACCGCGAAAGAGGCCAGGATCGGGATCGACTTCCTCGCGCTGTTCCACAAGGACGTCCGGATCGAGAAGGTCGTGCTGGAACAGCCGACCATATCCATCGAGAAGGCCCGCGATGGCCGGTTCAACTTCGAGAAAACAGAGAAGGCTCGAACACCATTATCCAACCTGGACCTGACAAAAATCTCTTTTTCCGACGGGACGTTCCGCTACGCGGACAAGCAAACCGGGTGGCGCTTTGAAGCCGGTGATTGCAGCCTCGACGCAAGCCGTCTGCAGCTTTCGAACAGGGAGCACCTGGGCATCATGAATCAGTTATCCCTCGCCGCAGACGTCGTCTGCGGGAAGGTCCGGTCGCAGGACCACACCGCATCCGACGTGAAATTTTCGGTTGCCGGACAGCATGGCGGCTTCGAACTCAAGCCGCTCACGATGCGTGTTTATTCGGGGCAGGGTTCGGGGCGCATCCAGGCTGACTTTACGGGCGCTGTTCCCCATTACCGCGTCCGCTATTCCCTTTCACAGTTCCACATCGATGAATTCCTCAGGTCCCTGTCGCCGCAACATGTCGCGGAAGGATCGATGGATTTCTCCGCGAACCTGTCGATGCAGGGAAACAACATGAACCAACTGAGGCAGACCGCTGCGGGGCAGATCGCGCTGCACGGCAAGAACCTCATCCTCAAGGGCCGCGATCTCGATCGGGAGTTCGCCCGCTTCGAGTCCAGCCAGACCTTCAACCTCGTGGACGTGGGTGCCTTCTTTTTTGCCGGGCCAGTCGGCCTGGCGGTCACCAAGGGGTACGACTTCGCGAGCATCTTTCAGGGGTCGGAGGGCCGCAGCGAGATCCGGACGCTCGTCTCGGACTGGAAAGTCGAGCGCGGCGTCGCGCAGGCGCAGGACGTGGCCATGGCGACGAGCGAGAACCGGGTCGCCCTCCATGGCGGGCTCGATTTCGTCAACAAGCGGTTCGATGACGTGACCGTAGCGTTGATCGACGCCAAGGGCTGCGCCAAAGTGAAGCAAAAGATACGGGGCACCTTCCAGCACCCCCTGGTGGAGAAGCCGAATGTCCTCAGATCCCTCAGCGGGCCGGTGCTCAAGCTGCTCAAGCAGGTGAAGGGCCTGTTTTCGGATGAGGCGTGCGAAGTGTTCTACTCCGGCTCGGTCGCGTCGCCGAAATAGAGGGAGCAAGCACTTGCCATGCTGCACGCTGGCGTTCCCCCTCCCTTTATTGCGCTGTCTGCTGGCGCAGATATTCACCCCGTTTCATGTCCATATAGGCCGCTCGGCTTACTTCGCGCAATTGGCGGGGATATTGCTCGGTGGCGATGAACCAGCTGTTCAGGCGTCTTTCGAACTGTATGGGCGGCGGCTTGGCCAATGCACCAAGATAGGCGTCGATGGCGAGGTAATAGCGCATGATGTTGCGTTCCGCCAAGCCCCGCATGCCCCCGATATATTCGGGTTGGCCGCCGGATCCCCTTCCGGTCTGGGTGAATCCCACCTTGCCTCTGCCAATGGTGGCGAGGTAGGTCTTCATGGCGAGTCGTCCGGCCATGCCGTACCCATACGAATAGGTCAGATGCATGAAGGTCCGGCCGTTTCCAACCGGCACAGCTTGCAGCTGGATGCGATAGTCACGGGTGCTCAGTGGGCCCTCCGGCGCAGCGAGCTGGATTTCCAGGTAATTCGCTGTCGCCGCGGCGACGCGATAGGAAAACTCGATGGGATAGGCATCCTTGAGGGGCTGAGGGGTTTTCTTGCCGATATAGACCGTCAGGGCAGTGCGGCTCTGATCGGTCGTGGCACCGCAGTACTTGGTATTGATATGCAGGATCATCACGTCGCACCAGTTCTCCGCATCTTTGAGTGCGGCACTGACGGTGGAAAACGGATAATCGACCAGAACGTAGACATCGCCTTCCAAGTCGTTCGACGATTCGGAAGAGTCGAGCGCCAGCGCTCGCCGAAACGGGTTGTACCGCAGTCGCTCACCCAGGGACGCGTATTTGGCCTGGAGCATTGCGGCGGACTGCGTGTCCGGCACGGAGGCAAACGACAGCCCGGCGCTGGAACACGCTATCAGCACGAGCCACAGCCGCGTCAGCCAGGCCAACTGGTTTTCCCGTAATGCGTGCTCATCGGCACAGGCCAATCGGCAAAAATGGCGGAATGAAGTGTCTCTGGCGCCATGAAGGGGCAGTCAAGAAAGCCGGCCCCGGCGCGACCTTGACGCTGCGCCATGCGCAGCGTCAAGGTCAGGCGGAATGCTAGGAGTGGGCGTCCTTGTTGCGTTCTTCAAACTCCTTGATCTGCTTCTCGGCTTCGTCCTTCGTGATGCCGTAGGACTCCTGGATCTTGCCCGCCAGCTGATCGCGCTTGCCGGCAATCACGTCGAGGTGATCATCGGTCAGCTTGCCCCACTGCGTTTTCACTTTGCCCTTGAACTGCTTCCAGTTGCCTTCAACGATATTCCAGTCCATAACAATCTCCTTGGGTTCGGGCCGCGACTGGCGGGATTGCCAATCGAACATCCTTTGTTGCCGCCGGCTTCTCGTCACCTTTATGCACCTCGTCAAGCCTCAGGCTGCAGAGGGGGTGGTGCAACGAACGTCCGGACAGCTTTTATAGAAACCCCCGATTAAAGATCAAGGCTATTCGCATACTTGGGCGCCGTCCGTACGGTGACGTACGTAGTGCAACGTTGGGCGATGGTCTTGGCGTGGTATCAGGGGGCCCGCACTGCCGGGAGGCGCAAGCCCGACGATGGAACGACTCAGACCTTTTGGGCCCATAGGGTGCACCAGCCATCGGGGCTGATCTGGCCTTCGACCAGCTTGCAGGTATTCGATTCGGCGATGAAGTTCAGGCATCCGGCGCACTTCTGCTCGCCCTTCGGCTGGTTCTGGTATTGCACGCTTGCCTGTGTCACTTTCCCGGCCGGCGCCGGGGCGGCAGCGTCTGCGCCGGTGGCGGGAGAGCCGGCCGGGGCGGCACCGCTTGCGCTTTCGCCTTTCTTTGAATCGCATCCAAACAGTGCGGCCGGCAGCAACAGGCTACAACCCACCGCCAGTGCGCCGCGCAGCACCGCCCTGCGCGGCGGGATTTCCTCTTGCCTCTCATCCCTTAACTGCTTGCTCTGGCCTTCATCGATATCCGTGTTCATTTCAAGCTCCTTTGGTTCCGGACCTGACCGGCGGAATGGCCAATCGAGCATCCTGTGTTGCAGTTGGACTCTTCGCCACGGGTGGGGTCACCACGCGCAGCGACGACAGGCTGCAGGGAGGCGTTGTGGTGCCCGCCTGGACCGTTTTTATAGAATTTTCTGATGAATGTGCAAGCCTGGCCGCCGCTCACGTGCATTCCGTGTGGCGGCATGCCTGGGGCGACTTTGGGTGATGCCCTTGGCGGGTAACTGGAAGATCGCATCGCCATTCATGGACCGCAGACTGGCTGAGCAACGTCCCCTGGTTCACGCCCGGCCGAACCCATGCCGGGTTGGTGGAAATCGACAAGCTCAGGTGGCCTGTCCTTTGCCTCGGGGGCTGTTTTTTGCAAGCCGCACCAGCGCACCCAGAAGCGTCTGGATGTGCTGTCTGGTCGGCTCATCGGTCAGCCTGCCGCCCGCATCAAACCGCAGTGCGGCATTGTCCATCATCACTTCCGGCTTATTGACCACGGGCATGTCGAGGGTGACGAGGATTTGCCGCAGATGGTATTGCGCGCGGGCCGTTCCCAGGCTGCCGGTCGATGCCCCCATCACCGCCGCTGGTTTGCCCGCCCAGGCGCTCTCGCCGTAAGGCCTTGACGCCCAGTCGATGGCGTTCTTGAGCACGCCGGAAACCGAGTAGTTGTACTCCGGCGTGGCGAACAGGATGGCATCGGCGGCCAGAATCCGTTGCTTGAATTCAAGCACGGCAGCGGGCATCGCCATTTCGCTGTCCTGGTCGAAGACCGGAATGCCATGGAGCTCAACCAGGCTCAGCACCGCGCCGTCCGGCACCAGCTCCTGCGCCGCCTTGAGTGCAAAACGGTTGTAGGCGTCTTTGCGCAGGCTCCCCACGATGCCTAAGATGATTATCTCGTCCAATTCAAAACTCCTTGTCCTGGTTCGGACAAGGATGTCAGCACAAGGCGCCCGGCGCTGTGCGCCAGCGCACGTAGGAAAACCGGTGGCCAGGGTGCGTTGCCGAACGGAATGGGAACCCGTTCCCGGTGCAACGTGCATGCTGGCCGGCGGTGTTTTAGCACTTCGCCTGTTGCGCCCGCCCAGATACCGCTTAAGCGTGCCTGACCGGGCGATGTAGACGGGCCTCCTCCGGCAGGCGGGTAAAGCGCCTCTTGCAGCGTCCGTCACCGGCGACGCCTTCCCTGTGTTTTTCGAGGAGCCAATATGAACGATCCGTCCAATTCCACCACGTGTCCGCTGAGTCGGGTGGCCCCGCTTGCCCTGCTGCTCATGGCCTCGGCAAACCTGTACGCCCAGCAGCCCATATCGGTTTCCCTGACTGGCGACGCCGAGGTTCCGCCGGTCGCCGCTTCGGCGAAGGGTACGGGTCTGATTGCTGTAATGCCTGACCGCACGGCGAGCGGCAGCGTCAAGGTTCCCGGTCTTGTCCCGACGATGGCGCATATTCATGAGGGTGCCGTCGGGAAAAACGGCCCGTCGATCTTTACCCTGACCCAAGCCGCCCACGACAGTTTTGCCGTCCCCACCGGGCCAGGCTGACCGATGCGCAGTACACAAGCTCTACGACCGGAAATCTGTACATCAATATGCACAGCGCCCAGCACCCGAACGGTGAAATCCGGACACAGTTGCTGCGCACGGACGCTGTCGCCACACCGACGCGCGCGGCCTACTGACCCGTATCGCCTTGAGGGAAACCAAATGCCGATTGCCCCTCCGCTTGATCGACACTACGAACCAAGGAATTTTTCCGACCGGACTGCTTATGCTTTCGTCATGTTTCTGCGGTTCTTCGCCGACGCTTTTTTCGCTCGCCGCTATGGCCATCGCGCGGTTGTGCTGGAAACGGTTGCGGCTGTGCCGGGCATGGTGGGCGGTGCCCTGCAACATTTGCGGTCTCTGCGCCTGATCGAAGCCGATTACGGCAGGATCCGCTTGCTGCTGGACGAAGCGGAGAACGAACGCATGCACTTGATGACCTTCATTCAAATTACCCAGCCCTCCGGGCTTGAGCGCCTGCTGGTCCGGATTGCCCAAGGCATCTTCTTTAACCTTTACTTTCTGCTTTACATGATTTCGCCCAAGATCGCGCACCGTATCGTGGGTTACCTGGAGGAAGAAGCAGTCCACAGCTACACCGAGTATCTGGCTGGGGTGGACAACGGAACCCACGCCAACGTCCCGGCGCCCAGAATCGCGATTGATTACTGGAAGCTTGCGCCCGACGCACGCTTGCGCGACGTCATCATCGCCGTCCGCGCAGATGAGGTTCGCCACCGCGAAGTCAATCACGAACTCGCCGACCTGCTGGCTTGATCCGGATCGCGGTGCGCGTAGGTATTTCCCAGGGATTCTTGTTTTTTCACGCGCCCGGCACCCACGCCAGGACGATGTATCCGCTTTGCCACGACGCGCATGCCAAACCTGCGGACGGGAGCGAGTGCGCGACACAACCAGACAGGGCCGGCGTCACGCCATATCGGTATCCTTGGAGTCGCCGACCGAGGCCCGGATGACCTCGCGCGCGATCGCCGTCTCTTGCGCTGTCCGGGTCTCCGCCACCATCACGGCCTGGCCGCTGGCGATTGCATCGCCGATCAGGTCCGACAACCATCCGTCCTTGTCTCCGGCACCCGGCGTGACACCGGCTGCCGCGCCGATCAAGCCTCCAATGCTGGCGCCCCAGCCCAGCAACATCAGGGGGGCAACCAAGGGGCTGGCGACGAACAGGCTCACGCTCGCCGCTGCCAGCGCCACGCTGCCCAGCGCGCCGATTCCGGTGCCTACCGCGGTTCCGATGCTGGCGTCTACCAGCACGTCCTTCAACACCGCATCGCTGCCGTCTTTGGGCATGGTGTCAGATGCAGCCGGATCATTTGCGAAGATACGCAGGCGTTCGCGCGGCAGCCCCTGTTCGATGAGCCTGGAAAGGGCGCTTTCGGCTTGTTCGCGGTGGGTAAAAAAGCCTGATACATGGTGGCGGTATTCGTCCATGTTCTTTACTCCTGGAAAATGATTCGTGCAAAACGGATGGCGTTTCAAGCCTATCCGGCGGTCGCCGAGGAATCTGCGCGTTGTCGTACAGATGCGCGCCATGGAGACCTTCGGCGCCATCGCCCTGACGGCCTATTTGGGTCGCGGACGCGACAGCTTCGGCTGCACCGCCTGGAGCCGTCCGGATCGCAGTTCGACCACGGCCTTCGCCACCGCACGCGCCACATTGCGCGCCTCTTCCTGCACCGGTTCGTCCCGGTCCAGCGCATCGTGGCTGGTCGCATACGGCGCGTAGTAGCCGATGTAGCGATCCAGCCGCGCCTGCGCCCCCGCGTCGATGAAACCCATCCAGTCGAGCCAGTCCGACAGGGCGCGGCGCGAGCCTTCGATCCCGGCCACGTCGCCGTGGACGATCAGCCCGTAGGCGCGCCCTGCCAGGTGCTGGGGATAGTCCCAGCCGGCCATCTCGAGTGCTTTTGCCTTGCCAGGATTCTTGCCCGAGGTCGCGGTGGGATCGGGGTTGCCGCCGTCGGCGCACACCAGGCGGTCGATCATCAGCTTCAACGGGCCGGGGCTCTGGTACCAGTACACCGGCGAGACGATGATCACCCCATGGGCGGCGGTCCAGCGCGCGTAGATCTCGGCCATCCAGTCGTTGGTCTGGCCGAGCGCATGGTTGGGGTAGCAGCTGCACGGCCAGTTGCACAGGGGCATCGCGGTGGACACGCAGCCCTTGCAGGGATGGATCTTGCGGCCGTATTCGGAGGCGAGCAGGCTGAGGTCGAGCACATCGGCCTGGATGTCGGCCTGCTCCAGGGTTTCGCGCGCGATTTCCAACAGCCGGAAGGTCTTGGACATCTCGCCCGGGCAGCTGCCGTCGTTACGCGCCGAGCCGCAGACCAGCAACACCCGGGACGGGCTCGCCGGGTCGGCCCAGCGCAGTTGCGCCGCGTCGATGCCTTGCTTCGCGGCAATCCACTCCGACGCCAAATCGTAGTCCGGATCGGCATAGCCCGGGCCCGCCTTCTGCGTGAAGGGGGATTTGCGGTACTCGCCATGGGCCTGCCAGGCGATCTCTTCAAGGCGGGCGATCGACGCGTCTTCGACGCGGAACGCCGGATCGATGAAGGCGGCCCGAAATCGGGTACTGAACTCGGCACGTGTAAGGGGGGCCGGTGCCTGGCCCTTGCGAATCTCAGTCATCATGACCTCCGTTGACTGTCAAATTTTTCCGCCAGGTCGGCAAGGCGGAGGCGGGTGGGCGTAACGGCTTTCATGAAAACTCCTCCTTGTAAAGTGGCAAGCGGAGACGAATCCGGCCCAAGGCGATGTCGAATCGAGGTCCGAAACGCCGGATCGGGTGGTGAAACTTATGGCGATGGCAGATGCCTACGGTAACGCAAAAAGCGGCTCATCAGCGGCTTGACGCTGGTGCCGTGGACGAGGATCGAAAGCGAGACCGCAATGAGCGTCAGCCGGATCAGATCCAGGGCGAGGTCTTCGGGGAGGCCATGCTGAATGGCATACATCAGGTAGTACAGCGAACCGATGCCGCGCACCCCGAACCAGCCCACCATGCCGCGTATCTGCCATGACGTGCGCGTAACCAACAGGCCGGCCAGGACACTGACCGGGCGTGCCACCATGAACAGGAACAGGGCAAGTCCCACCGCGCGCCAGTTCCAGGAATCGATAAACAGCGTGCCGCCGATCAGCAGGATGAGCATCAATTCGGAGAGCCTTTCCAGATGTTCCTTGAACACCAGCGATCCTTCGCTGACGGTAGGCACCGGCTCTTTATCCGGGATTGCGTTTTCAGCTTCCGCCTCGCTGCGGTCGGATTGCGGGTGAACCAGATCGGAGCCGGCGAGTTTAAGCTCGGTCTGTCGCAGCGCGACGGCAGCGAAGAAAACCGCCAGAAATCCCCACGCATCGACCCCCACACTCAGGCCGTACACCACTCCGATGAGGCCGAGCCCGAGGAAGTCGTCCATGAGCTTGTGCCTGGGGGGCGTACCGCGCAGTTTTCGTCCCAGATGGGCCACTGCGGCCCCGGACACAACCCCGATGGCGATTGCCGCAACCGTGGCCCACAGTACATCGACCAGGGCCCAGCGCAGGCCGAACTCACCGAGCTCGTGAAGCCCGAGCAATCCCATCCCCAGCATCACAAATGGGAAAGCGCTGCCGTCGTTCATACCCGCCTCGCAGGTCAGGGTGAAGCGAAGTTGGTCGCGATCCCCGGGATGGCGGGTCTGGACATCGGTCGCCAGCACCGGATCGGTGGGCGCCAGGATGGCGCCCAGCAAGACGCCCGCGCCCAGCGGCAGGCCAAGCAAGCAATAGGCAAAGGCGGCGACCAGACCGACGCTGACCGCCATGGAGACCGAGGCCAGCAGAATCGGCGTGCGCCAGCGGGCAAGGCTGAACGGCACCGGCATTTTGACGCCGGCGGAAAACAGAGAAATCAGCACCACCACTTCGGTCAGCACTTCCAGCAGCGCCGATTCCTTGAGCGGGTTGAAGTGAAACAGATTGAGCACCGTCGGCCCGACCAGCAGCCCCACGGCCAGATAGACAATGGCGGGGGTGACCGGCAGGCGCTGGAGCAGCGGCGCAGTCAGGGCCCTCGCGAGCAACAGGCCGCCCACAAGCAGAAACCATTGTGCGTTAGTCATGGCGAGGGCGATTCATTGAATTTCCAGTTTGAGGCGACTTTTTTGGCGGTGTTCCTGGGTGGTGAATTCGCCAGGCAGGATTCGACTGTCCGTCGCACCCTGGAGTGAAGACTGGCGTATTCGTCGAGTTGTGGTTGATCCGTGTCCGACTCGGCGAGCGTAAACGGATACGAAACTTTCTGGTGTACGCCACCGTACAGACGCACTTGCTCCGCCCGCCTAGGGTGCAACAACGGTGACAAGCGCATTCATTCATGGCCTCCAGGCAGTGGGCGAAACACCTCCTGTTTGATCCGGCGCGCCTTGTCAAAAATCGTGCACTGCCTATAAAACCGGGGCACCCGCACACGCTGACAGCCGGCAGGCCGGCGTTATTCGTCCAGGAGATCGAACATGAGCAAAGCAAAGACAACGCGCCATACCGGAAAAGGCAACCAGAAAAAAGGCTCGCCCCCGGCCAGAGACACACACCGGGCTGCCGGCGGCGAGCTGCACCAGATCGCGGGTGGCGAGCACCCGGCGCTCACCACCAATCAGGGCGTCGCACTTTCCGACAATCAAAACTCGCTCAGGGCTCATCCGCGCGGCCCCACGCTGCTGGAGGATTTCATCCTGCGCGAAAAAATCACCCATTTCGATCATGAGCGGATTCCCGAGCGTATCGTTCACGCGCGGGCGACGGGGGTGCATGGATTCTTCGAGCTGACCGCCTCGCTGAAGCAATACACCACTGCCAGAATCCTCACCGAGGTTGGCGAGAAAACGCCTGTGTTTACGCGCATATCGACCGTCGCAGGCGGATCCGGTTCGGTCGATACCCCGCGCGATGTGCGCGGGTTTGCCGTCAAGTTCTATACCAAGGAAGGCAACTGGGATCTGGTCGGCAACAACATCCCGGTTTTCTTCATCCAGGACGCCATCAAATTCCCCGACATCATCCATGCCGTCAAGATGGAGCCCGACCGCGGCTTTCCGCAATCGGCGACCGCGCACGACACCTTCTGGGATTTCATTTCGCTCACGCCGGAGTCCATGCACATGGTGATGTGGATCATGTCGGATCGAACCATCCCGCGTTCGCTGCGCATGATCGAAGGCTTTGGTGTGCATAGTTTCCGTCTGATCAACGCCGCCGGCGAATCGACCTTCGTCAAATTCCACTGGCGTCCCAAGCTCGGCCTGCAGTCCACCATCTGGGACGAGACCGTCAAGATCTCCGGCGCCGATCAGGATTTCCACCGCCGCGACATGTTCGAGGCCATCGCGGCCGGTAATTATCCCGAGTGGGAATTCGCGGTGCAGCTGTTCACGCAGAAACAGGCGGACGGTTTCCCGTTCGATCACCTGGACGCCACCAAGCTGATTCCCGAAGAACTGGTTCCGCTGAAAGTGATCGGCCGCATGGTGCTGGATCGCTGGCCGAACAATTTTTTTGCTGAAACCGAACAGGTTGCCTACTGCCCTTCGCATGTGGTGCCGGGCATCGATTTCTCGAACGATCCACTGCTGCAAGGCCGTTTGTTCTCCTATCTCGACACCCAGCTTTCGCGCCTGGGGTCGGTTAATTTCCACCAGATCCCGGTCAACGCCCCCCAATGCCCGTTCGCCAACCTGCAGCGCGACGGCCACATGCAGATGGCGCAGCCGGCCGGCCGGGTCGCCTACGAACCCAACTCCCTCTCCGACACCGCGCCGAGCGAAACGCCCAAGGGCTTTCATAGCGCCGCAGTCACGGAAACCGGCGAGAAAGGCCGCATCCGGGCCGAGAGCTTCGCCGACCACTACAGCCAGGCGCGGCAGTTCTATCTCAGCCAGACGGCGTACGAACAGGCGCATATCGCCTCGGCGCTGGTGTTCGAGCTGTCCAAGGTCGAACATCCGCACATCCGTGTAGCCATGGTCGGCCACCTTCTTCACATTGAAAAGGATCTGGCCAAACGCGTCGCCGTCGGACTCGGATTCGACACCATGCCCGATGCGCCGGTAGCCGCAGCGCCCGTAAAGAAAATGGCGCCATCGCCCGCATTGCAGATCATCGGCAAGATGAGGGACACGCTCATGGGCCGCGCGGTCGGCATCCTGATCACGGATGGCTCGGACGGCGCGGCCATCGGGAAGATCAAAAAGGCCGCGACCGATGCGGGCGCCAGCGTGAAGATCATCGCCCCGAAAGTGGGCGGCACGAAGCTTGCCGATGGCTCGATGCTGGTGGCTGACGGACAACTGGCGGGTACGCCTTCCGTGTTGTTCGACGCCGTCGCCGTCATCCTCTCCGGCAAGGGCGCGAAAGCCCTGTCGATGGAAGGCGCCGCGATCGACTTCGTGCGCGATGCTTACGCGCATCTCAAGGCCATCGCCGTCGACCAGGGCGGCCAGGCGCTGCTGCAAAAAGCGAATGTCGAACAGGACGCGGGGGTCGTGGATGCCAACGACAGGAAAGCATTTATTGCTGCGGCCAAGACGCGCCAATGGGAGCGGGAAAAGTCCGTTCGAACCTTGGCATAAAAGCCATGCCAAAAACCAGAAAAGCGCCAACTCTGAAAGAAAGGACGAGCGCCATGCGCAATAAAGAAGAAGGGAAGATAGGTTGGGTTTTGCTTTGGCTCTTGGGAATCCCGATTCCGATTTTGCTGGTGCTGTATTTCCTGCGTGGATGCACCTGAGACGGCCCGGTTGAAAAACATCTGCTGACGCAGCAATGGCATTGGGGAACTCAATGGGCTTGCGCCTGCAATAACGAGATCAACGATTCCCTGCGCTAAAAATGGAGAGGCAAGCAATGAGCACGATCACCACGCAAGACGGCACGCAGATCTATTACAAGGACTGGGGCGCGGGACAACCTGTGGTGTTCAGCCACGGCTGGCCTCTCAGTGCGGACAGCTGGGAGGCGCAGATGCTGTTTCTGGCAGGCAACGGCTATCGTTGCATTGCCCATGACCGGCGCGGCCATGGCCGTTCGAGCCAGCCCTGGAATGGCAACGAGATGGACACCTTTGCCGACGACCTCGCTGCGCTCATCGAAACGCTGGACCTGCAGGATGTCGTGCTGATCGGCTTCTCAATGGGCGGCGGCGAAGTGGCGCGCTATATCGGCCGCCACGGCACCCAGCGCCTGGCCAAGGCCGCGCTGATTTCTGCCGTTCCGCCGCTGATGCTGAAAACGGTAGCCAATCCCGGCGGCCTGCCGATAGAGAAGTTCGACGAGATTCGCCAAGGCGCGCTGGCCGACCGCTCGCAGCTCTACCTGGATATCGCCGGCGGCCCGTTCTTCGGCGCCAACCGGCCAGGTGCCAAGGTCTCGCAAGGCATGATCGACTCGTTCTGGCTACAGGGGATGCAGGCCGGTCACAAGAACACCTTCGACTGCATCAAGGCGTTTTCCGAAACGGATTTCACCGACGATCTGAAGAAATTTGACGTGCCGACGCTGATCATCCACGGCGACGACGACCAGATCGTGCCGATCGGTGCCGCGGCGCTCAGCTCATCGAAGCTGGTCAAAAACGCGATCCTGAAAATCTACCCCGGCGCCCCCCACGGTCTCGCGGACACGCACAAAGACCAGCTCAATGCCGATCTGCTGGCATTCCTGAATACCTGAAGCTGTTAATCGGAGAAGTCGCCATGAAAGGTTTTGTACAAAACATCGAGGACATTGCCGTCGAGAATGAAGCATTTCGCCGCGTGCTTTACACCGCAAAGAATTGTCAGCTTGTGGTCATGGCGCTGAAGCCCCAGGAAGAGATCGGGATGGAAGTGCACCAGCTCGATCAGTTCTTTCGCGTGGAGGAAGGGACAGGCGATGCCATACTCGATGGCGTTCGCACGGCGATCAGCGCGGGTTCTGCCGTGCTCGTCCCTGCTGGGGCGAATCACAACATCATCAATACCGGCAAGGTTCCGTTGAAGCTCTATACGCTCTATGCACCGCCGAATCATCGCGATGGCGTTGTCCACCGTACCCGCGACGAGGCAGAGGCCGACAACGAACACTTCGACGCCAAGACGACGGAATAAAGAATCGACTGTGCACCGCCTCCGGGAAGAGCAAGGACTTGGCCCGATGGCGCATATCAGAACCGAAAAAATGGCCGCGTCTGGTTACGCGGCTCAACCGCCAGGTGGAATCCATGGAAATGGCGCAACGTGAGCGCTTATTTCCAGGATTCTTTCCGTAGCCCGTAGCGGCAGACTAGCGGGTAAGCAACGGTTGCTACCTACGAGTCATATGACTCATTTGCATCTTGTCGAAGGTCGCTTGTTGTTCGGCTGAGAGCGTGGCATAGAAGGCTTTGACGGCGTCTGCCATTTTGGCCATGTTCTGCGCCTGATCTTTCATCAAGTCCGCCATCTTCGCCATCCGTTCCGGCGCAGTCTTCGGCATAGACTGGGCGTCGCCCTTCATCTGATCCCGCATCGCCGCCATGTTTTTAGCTTGATCGTTTACTTGATCGGAGAATGTCTTCCAGGCCGGTTGCTGATCTGCCGTGAGATTAAGCTTGGCATTCAACTCGCTCAGGTTTTTATGCGCGCGGGCAACAGGGTCCATCTTCATGTCGCCTGACATCATGCCCATGCCGTTGCAGTCCGCTCCAGAGTGATACGGACCCATCTTCGTGCCCGGCCCGGCGGCCGTTGCGAGGCTCACTGCAAACAGTGAGGAAACCAGTCCCAGCGTTAGTTTTGTATGCAGTTTCATAATCAATCTCCTTAAAGCATTTCAGGTCGTGTGGACGACAGCAAGGCGGCAACATGCCTCTTGCCATGTTTGCTATCGGCAGCCGGTTATCGGCATATACATGCGATATACCCGGCTCCTCCGGTTAACGATTTGAATTTTGCGTCTGAAGCCGACTTGCGTCTGTGCGTCAGCACACACACTATTGCAGCATTGACCCAAGACAGCGGCTACCCTCCGAAGTGCCGTGTCGCTTTCCCTTTTGCATTGATGGGCCAGCCAAAAAATGCCCGGCAGTTGTCCTTGGTTGGGCAGTTTTCGCCGTCACGCATCTGCCATCAAGTCGATGCTTTCCTGGGCCACCAGGGGCGCGCCGAGGTATCGTGCCAGTCCTTCCGCGCCCTGCCGCATGAGGAACCCGTGGTTGCGGATAAAAATCGAGCGGGCAAATGGAGCGATCAGGTTCATCCACCACCGGGTGCTGCGGACATGCCACTCGTAGCGGACGACGCTGATCGCGCCCTCGTCGATGAAATGCCAGCGGCCGATCCCTTCGAGGTCGCCCTGGACGGAACCCTCGATGGCCACCCGTTTTTCGATGCGGGTGACGCGCACCTCGAACACCATCCGGTAAGGCAATCGCCCCTGCCAGACATAACGCAGGACGCTGTTGATGCCATTGGCATCACCGCCCGCAACCTCCTCCACTTTCTGCACGCCAGGCCACCAGTCCGGCCAGCGCGGCGAATTGTGGATGGCTGCGTATACCACCTCCAGCGGCGCTTTAATGTGCCAGATCGTCAGCAAGCGATATTCCGCCACGAGGTCTCCAGAAAATGACTAAAGTGAATCAGCGATGGACACGAAGCCGATCGGCGACGCGGACTGCCGCAGGCCGTCGGCGCGAGTTCGTCTGAGTTCAGTGTGCGCTTTCGTACAGACGCGCGTCCTCCCATGAGTAGTATGGCAAGCAGAGACATGGCAATGGCACCAAGCTTGCCTACCCGAAAGACCTCGATCCTGGCTTGAATGGCGATTTGTCGATTCTCGCCGGGGTCCGAGGAAACCAATTGAGAAAAAGGAACATGATCATGAACAATGCAACTCAGGAGTACGTACGCCCCGGCCACGAAATCCAGCCCAATCCGGATTTCCCCCATGCCCCCTTCGGCTGGTCCCGCGAACAGGCCGTGGAAGTCGCTCAAACGGAAGACCTGACACTGACCGAAGCGCACTGGCAGGTCGTGCGCGCGTTGCAGGAGATCAGTTCACACCATGCGGAACCTGCCCTGAACGCGCGCGACCTGCACGACGCGCTCGACGAACACTTCCATGCCGAAGGCGGCATCAAATATCTCTACAAACTGTTCCCCAAGGGGCCTCTCGCCCAGGGCTGCCTGCTCGCCGGCCTGCAGCCGCCGGCAGGCGCTCAGGAGAAGGGCATGGGCAGCGCGGTTTAAGCGCTTGGCAAGCCGGCAACAAGTCGCATCAACCTCCGCGTCGCTTGCGGGCCCGCGCGGCTGGTCACGTATTGCTCAGCGGTCCCGAGCCCGTCCGGCCGATCATGGCCAGAAACTCGCGCCGGGTCGAGCCATCCGAGCGGAAGGCACCCAGCATGCGGCTGGTGACCATGGCGGCGCCCGGCTTGTGCACGCCGCGCGTGGTCATGCACTGATGGGTTCCTTCGATCACCACCGCGACCCCTTTCGGCTGCAGCACGTCGTTCAGCGTGTCGGCGATCTGTACCGTCATTCTTTCCTGTATCTGCAGGCGCTTGGCATAGAGATCAACCAGGCGGGCAAGCTTGGAGATGCCCACCACCCGGCGGTCCGGCAGGTAGGCAACATGCGCCTTGCCGATGATGGGTGCCATGTGGTGCTCGCAATGGCTTTCGAAGCGGATGTCGGTCATGACGACCATCTCGTCGTAGCCATCCACCTCGCCGAAGGTGCGCGACAGAAGCTGCACCGGGTCCTCGAGGTAGCCGGCGAAGAACTCCTCGTAGGACCGAACGACGCGCGCGGGGGTGTCCAGCAGACCCTCGCGGGTTGGGTCGTCGCCTGCCCAGCGGATCAGGGTGCGTACCGCGTTTTCGGCAGCCTCGCGGTCGGGGCGGGCCGGCGGTTCGGATGCTGGGGAGGGTGTATGAGGCGGTTCAGAAGCCATGCGGGCCATCCTTTCGTGTTCAAGCAGGGAACATGCACGCGGCGATCGGCCATACCTGCAGGTTGACGTGTCATCACCTGTAGATGCCGGCTGGGCAATCGCATCGGGCTTACTTTCGCATCATCCCGAAAATCAGGGTGACCAAAAAAATGACCAGAAACACAAAAAACAGAATCTTGGCGATCTCCGCAGCGCCGGCGGCGATGCCGCTGAAACCAAGGACCGCCGCGACAATCGCGATGAGAAAGAAGATTGCTGCCCATTTCAACATGATGACCTCCGTCTTCCGCCGCGGGAAACTGTTTTTGGATTGGCGCGGAACCGATTTGCCGCGCCCACTTTTGGCACCATGTGGCGGTTGACGTGGGCAACCCTTCCGAGCATGGACGTCCCTTCTTATTTGTAGACGGTTCCTCGCCAAACAGGCTGTCCGTATGACCGTTCACACGACACCCGGCTTCAGCCTTGTCGGGAAATCGTCGGACTTCTTGTGCGGTGGCGCACACGCGGTTTCCGTCCTATGGTCTACTTTTATAGGAAGGACATGGCGATGACTGCCGAAACAAGCGCTGGTCGCCGTTCAGCTTGGTCATGGGCCGCTTTCGCATGGAAGCAACGGGTATCTGGTTGGAAGAAGGGTGCGGGCGCGCCGAGGGAAGCGCATTGACGCGTTGCGAGCATGTGCCTGAATGCTGTGCCGCTACTCACTGTTGGGAGACACGACATGTCGATAGGAACAATTCTGCTGATTATTGTGGTTCTACTTCTGATCGGCGCGATCCCTGCCTGGCCCCACAGTCGGGGATGGGGATACGGCCCCAGCGGTGGTCTTGGGCTGGTGTTGATTATCCTGCTCATTCTGTTTCTATTGGGCAAGATATAGCGCACCCTCGTGCTGAACCCCGTCGCCTGCGTTTCCTTGGGCCGTCAATGAGGAAGCGCAGGCGATACGCCTGCCTGCAGCAAGACAGCGAGCGCCGCTGCCCCCACCGGTCGGCCGAAAAAGTGGCCTTGGCCCTCGTCGCAATGCCGGGCCAGAAGAAAAGCGGCCTGCTCTGCTGTTTCGACGCCCTCCGCAATAACGCGTTGCTTGAGACTTTTGCCCATGCTGATCACGGCACTGACGATGGTGGCATCGTCCGGGTTGCTGGTTATCTGGTTCACGAACGACTGGTCGATCTTCAGGGTATTGATCGGAAACTGCCGCAGATAACTCAGACTGGAATAGCCGGTGCCGAAGTCATCGATTGCAAGCTTGACGCCCATGTCTGCGAGCGCGTGCAGAACGGAATCGGCGGACGCGGCATCCCGCATAAGGACGCTTTCGGTTAGTTCAAGTTCCAGATAGCGCGGTTCCAGACGCGACGCGTCGAGGGTCGCGCGCAAGGTTTTGAGAAAGTCCCTGGCGCGGAACTCGAGCGCGGAGGTGTTGACCGCGATGGGGACCGGCGGCAGGCCTGCATCCTGCCAGGCGCGGGCCTGGCGACAGGCTTCGTGCAGCACCCAGCGGCCGAGCGGCAGGATCAGTCCGCTGTCCTCGGCGATGGACACGAAATCGGCGGGGATCAGCAGCCCGCGTTGCGGGTGTTGCCAGCGGACGAGCGCCTCGATGCCGACGATCGTGCCGCTGAGAAGATTTATTTTCGGCTGATAGTGCAACACGAATTCCTGCCGTTCCAGCGCGAGGCGCAGGCTGGCCTCGATGGATTGCCGCGCAATGGCGCGGGCGGTCATTTCCTGCTCGAAGAATGCGTAGGTATTGCGGCCGTTATCCTTGGCGTGAAACATCGCGGTGTCCGCATGCTTGATCAGGGTTTCCGCATCCAGGCCGTCTTCCGGGTAAATGCTGACACCGATGCTCGCGCCGATATGCAGATCGTGCTGGTCGATGCGGTGCGGCAGTGCGATTGCCGTAATCATTTTTTGCGCAGACAACGCCGCGTCCTCCGGATGATCGATATCGGGAAGCAGCGCCACGAACTCATCCCCGCCCAGACGGCTGATCGTGTCCGACTGGCGTACGCAACCCAGCAGACGCTGGCCCACCGACTGCAGCAATTGGTCGCCCACGCTATGCCCCAGCGAGTCATTGATGTGCTTGAAGCGATCCAGGTCCATGAACAGCACTGCGAGCTTCTTGCCGGAGCGGCGCGTCAGCGCGACCGCCTGGGCCAGCCTGTCGTGCAGCAGGATGCGGTTGGGCAAGCCGGTGAGTACATCGTGATGTGCCAGGTGGTCCAGTTCGATCTTCGCCATTTGCACTTGTTCGGCCAATTTGCGCGCTTCGATGGTCGCGACGACCAGGTTCGCGTTGGCTTGCTGCAGGCGGATCATCTGGTCGGCTGTTGCCGACTGCAGGGTCTCTGTGGTGCGGATTTCGTCTTCCCGGGTGGCGGCGCGCCCTTCGCGTACACGGGCTTCGCCTTCGCGTGCCTGCACCACGCTCTCTCGCTGGCCAGCCGCGTCTTCTCGCTGATGCGCGGCGTCTTCGCGTGCTGCGGCCATCCGCTCGCGGCCCAGAAAAGTCCCCGCGTCGGCACACGCTGCACGATCCAGACGCCGTCTGTCGCTGCCACGCACGACCCATGCCCGCTCAGCGTGAGCGCCGGAATCGTCCGCCTGATTTCCCGCTCCGGCGCTGCGAACATCGCCTTTGTCCTTGCTGTTCATGCACATCCTCCGGGGGGTCGTTCCTGCTAGGAATTGACCGTGGGATGACCGGTCATGATGCCGTCGTATTCGGACAAGGGCTCGCCAATCACGATGCCCTCGTCGCCGATGTCGAACAGCCGAATATCCTTGCTATGGTCGCTGCCGCGCACCTTGACGATCGAGAAGGCGCGCTTGAACTGCCCTGCGATTTCGACATAGCGCTGCACCAGGATGGCATCGGCGAGAAACGCGCTGCCAAACGGACTGAAACGCAAATCGGTGTAGCGGTCCTCCAGTTCCGAGGTCATCAGGATGGTCACGCCCTTGCTGGTCAGTTCGGCCACCATCCGGTACAGCGAACCGCGAAAATCCTCGCTGAACTCGGGTGCCAGGGCCAGTTCGAAACCCGACAGGGAGTCGATGACGACGCGCTTGGCCTGCATGCGGTCAATCATCAGGATCATGTCGTGCAGGGTTTCATCGATCGACAAGTCCAGTGAACGCGTGTCGATCACCCCCACCTGCCCGGCACTCACCAGCGCATGCAACGTGTTGTTCAGCAGTTGACTCGGACTTTTTTCGAACGCCGCGATCACGCCCGTCTCGCCGCGGCGCGCTCCTTCGGCGAGAAATGCCGTCGCCAGGATGGTTTTCCCGGAACCCGAGGGGCCGACTGCGAGCAGCGAATAACCAGCCGGCAAACCGCCCCCCAGCATCTCATCCAGGCCCGCGACCCCCATGGAAATCCGTTCCGTGCCGCCAGCGGGGTGCGGTCCGACTGCCTCGTGCGGCTGGACGATCGCCCGCGGAAACACCTGGAGGCCTGCATCGCCAATGCGGAAGGTATGCAAACCGGGCGCCTGGGCCTGGCCACGCATCTTGACCACCTGCATCTTGCGCACCATGGAATTGCGATGCAGGCTTTGCGACAGCCACAGGATGCCGTCCGCCACGGTAAAGACCGCACTCGATTCGGACTCGGGCGCCAGATATTCGCCGATCAGAAAGGTGGTGGCCTGCCAGCTGGTCATCTGCATGCCGAGCTGCTGCACGAAGCGCTGCAGATCGGACACATTCCGTCCTTCGGGCCGGGCCGATTGCACGACGGATCGAAACGAGTCGACGAACACCAGGCTGGGCTCATAGTCCCTCACCTCGGCGGCGATGCGTGCCAGGACGCGGTCGAAATCGCCCTCCAGGAGTTCGTTCGCCAGGTTGACGAAGCGAATCGACTGATTGATCTTGCCGTGATCGAAAAACGCAAATTGCTGCTGGTACCGGAGCATTTTCAGGGTGGGCTCGCCGAGCACGGTGAAGAACAGCGCCCGGTAATCCGACGTGGCCAGCGAGAACATGATCTGGTGGGCGAGCGTGGTTTTTCCGCTTCCCGGCGTGCCGGCAATCAGATTGAACGAGAACTCCGGCAGCCCCCCACCCAGCAGGTGGTCCAGACCCGGCACCCCCGTTGGCAGGCGACGTATGCTGACCTTGCTACCCATTTTTTGACTCCTTGATGGCCCTGTCTGCAACTTCATCGCCCCAGGCCGAACGTAAAATACTGATGGTTAGCTGCTCGCCGATTAGCGAGGCCAGGATGTCGGTGAACGTGAACAGCAGCAGACTGTTTGCTGCGCTGGCCTGCTCTGGCGTTTGCGCTTCAAGACTCGTTTTCAATGCCGCGAACCGCTGATAGGCCTGGGGTGACAGCGCGCCGGCCGCGAGCCAGGGAAAGCTTGACTGGCCTAGAAACAGACTGCGTTCGTATAGGGAATTGAACCCCGTTTCACCGATGATCGAAATGATCTGGGCCGCCATCGGCTCCCATAGGTCAATCACGACATCGGCGCCTGTTTCAGGGTGCGATGCCGTGAGACTTTTGATGATCCGGTACCGCGGCAGGTCACGGGTTTCCATAAGAAAAAACTCAGTAATCGGTCGATACAAGAGCGCGAGTGGAATACAGCCGTCTTTGCAGGGGCGTTCTGCCCGCGTGACGAACCTGCTGCAGATCGGCACCCGTTATCATCGGATATTAAAGCCGTTTGCACCGAACAGACCGATAACGATCAAATGTAGTGCGGCAATGTAGTTCAGCAGACGCGGCATGAGCAGAATGAGAATGACCGCGATCAGAGAACCAGGGGGCGAGGCTTAAAAAGTCATATTCATGTCTATTTCCTTGGTCACGGGTGAACGGGGGGCGCGATTATTCTCACTTCGACCGCGTGATCCCGGCGATCGTCGATCAGGGGAATGGTATTGTCGGGACGGTCGACACCATCCACCGTCACCTGGGCACCATGCTCGCTCATGCGCTTGACGGCAATGTGGTAGACCGTTTCGCGATAGCGGTAGTGGATGGTGTACGCATCCCAGTCGGCCGGGACGCACGGTGCGATACGCAGATGGTCCACTTCCAGTTGCAGGCCCAGCAGGGTTTCCACGGTCAGCCGGTACATCCAGCCCGCCGCCCCGGTGTACCAGGTCCAGCCGCCGCGGCCCGTGTGCGGCGGCGCACCGTAAATGTCCGCGCACATGACGTAGGGCTCGACCTTGTAGCGCTCGATGGCGTCCGCAGTGCTGCCGTGATGGATCGGATTGAGCATGGCGAAGCATTCCCATGCGCGTTCCCTCTCCCCCATCATGGCAAACGCCATCGTGGTCCAGATCGCGGCATGGGTGTATTGGCCGCCGTTCTCGCGCACGCCGGGCACGTAGCCCTTGATGTAGCCGGGCTCCAGCTCCGATTTGTCGAACGGCGGGTCGAGCAGCTGGATCAGCTGCGCATCGCGCCGCACCAGGCGCTGATCCACCGCCGCCATCGCCTGGCGCGCGCGCACCCGGTTGCCGCCGTTGGAGATGAGCGCCCAGCTCTGGCTGATCGAATCGATCTGGCATTCGTCGTTGCTGGACGAGCCCAGCGGGGTGCCGTCGTCGAACCAGGCGCGCCGGTACCAGCCTCCATCCCAGGCATGGGCCTCGATGTTGCTGCGCAGTTGGGCGGCCTGATCGCTGCATACGTCGGCAAAGGCCGCATCGCCACGGCCGAGCGCCAGGCCGGCAAACAACTCGAGGTTTTCGTAAAGGAACCACGCCAGCCAAACGCTTTCGCCCTTGCCGTCGCGGCCGACGAGATTCATGCCGTCGTTCCAGTCGCCGCAGCCCATCAGCGGCAATTGATGAACGCCGAAACGCAGACCGTGCTTGAGGGCACGCACGCAGTGCTCATAGAGGCTGGCCGCTTCCGGCGAACGTTGCGGCTGATCGTAGTAGGCCTCCTCTTCCGGATTCAGCTCGCGGCCCTCGAGGAAATGTACTGACTCGTCGAGCACGCCGGTGTCGCCGGTTGCCAATACATAACGACAGGCGGCATACGGCAGCCACAGATAGTCGTCGGAAAAATGGGTGCGCACGCCTTGTCCGTGGGGCGGATGCCACCAGTGCTGCACGTCGCCCTGGCGGAACTGGCGCTCGGCGCAACGGATCAACTGCTCGCGGGCGAGCCACGGCGTCGCATGGACCAGCGCCATGGTGTCCTGCAATTGATCGCGGAAACCGTAGGCGCCGCCGGACTGATAGTACCCGCTGCGGGCCCACAGCCGGCAGGACAAGGTCTGATACACCAACCAGCCGTTGGCCAGCACATTCAGCGCGGGGTCCGGCGTCTCCACATGCACCGCGCCCAGGACGTGGTTCCAGTGCTCCCACACCGCCTCCAGGGCCTGCCTTGCCCCTGCCCGCCCGCCGAATCGCTGGATGAATTGCCGCGCTTCGTCGCTGGTGCGGGCCGCGCCGAACACGAACACGATTTCGCGCTCCTGCCCTTCGGCCAGTTCGATCCGCGCCTGTATCGCGGCACACGGATCGAGGCCGGCGCCGGTCCTGCCCGACAGGCGCTTGCGGCGCATCGCCGCCGGGCTGGCCAGCGAGCCGTTGCGGCCGATGAACTCGGTGCGGTTTCCGCTCGCCGAGCGCTCGCGTTCGCTGACATGGGCGAACACCACCCGGCCGGCGCATTCGCGGCCGTAGGCATTGTGGGCAAACAGCGCCCCGGTGTGCGGGTCCGTTTCGGTGACGATGTGCATCAGGTTGGCGTGGCGCCACTCGCCGAGCACCAGTTCCCAGTACCCGGTCAGCGACAGGCTGCGCGCGCGCCGCGACCGGTTGCGCAGCTTGACCACCACGAACTTCACCGCTGCGTCCATGGCGACGTAGGTGAAGAGTTCCGAGGCGATGCCCGCTTCGTAATGCTCGAACACGCTGTAGCCGAAGCCGTGCCGGCACACATAGCCGGAGCGGCCGCGGGCGGGCAAGGGCGTCGGCGACCAGAACGCCCCCGTTTCCTCGTCGCGGATGTAGACCGCCTCGCCGCTGGCATCGGAGAGCGGGTCGTTGTGCCAGGTGGTGAGGCGGAATTCATGCGCGTTTTCCGCCCAGGTATAGGCGCTGCCGCTCTCGCTGACGACGGTGCCGATGTGCGGGCTGGCGATCACGTTGACCCACGGCGCCGGCGTGGTCTGGCCGGGTTCGAGGGTGATGATGTATTCGCGCCCGTCGGGCGTGAAGCCGCCCAGGCCGTTGCTGAAAATGCGCTCGCGCGCCGCCAGCGGATACACCGGCTCGGCCACCATTTGCAGCGCGGGCTCCAGACGGTCCGACACACGCTCTGCCGATACGCGGCGTTCCACCTGCTCGATCAGGGTCTCGGCGGTATCGTTGAAGACGATGCGGGCGACCGTCTGCAGCAGCACCCGCTCGTCCTCGCTGAGCTCTTCGACGCGCCGCACGAAGACCCCGCCCGGCTTGTCGATCACCTGCGCTTCGGGGCCCGCGTTGATCAGCCCCATGATCTGGTCTTGCAGCACCGCCCGGTAGCCCGAAAAATCCTCGTTCACGATCACCAGATCCGCAGCCAGGCCCTTCATGCGCCAATAGGCATGGGCCTGCAACGCCTGCTTGACCAGGTCGATGCGGTTCAGGTCGCCGATGTTCAGCAGCACGATCGGCAGGTCGCCCGAGATGGCAAAGCGCCACAATCCGGACTGCCCAAGCTGGTTGCGGGCGATGATGCCGGGGGCGGCGCGGCGCAAGGCATGGGCGTGAACGACGGAGGAGGCCAGGCGGCCATAGATCTGTGCATCGGCTTCGCTTGCGTTGAGGTGGCGCAGCACCTCCTGGCTATGGAACCAGGCCATTTCGAAGGCGCGCTCGACGAAGTGCCGGTCGCCATACTCCTCAAGCAAAGCCAATGCGGCCTCGCGCGTATCCGCGACACCGGAGATGATCTGCACGGTCACCGACTCGTCGGGGGACAAGGTGAGGGTGCGGCGGATCGCCACGATGGGGTCGAGCACCGATCCCTCCGTGTTCGACAGTGCCGACGGGCTGCCGGGGCCGTCCAGCGCCGCGGGGTTGGCCGCCGTTCGACCGCGTCCGATGAAGCGGGCGCGGTCGGTCTCGTAAGACTGCGCGCCGGCAACGACACCTGGCGCCGCCAACAGATGAAACATCCACGGCACCTGCTCGCCCGGCGTGCGGCGACGCCGCGTGCAGAGGATCGCCTGCCGGCTGGGCAGGATTTCGGTCTGGACGAACAGGTTGCTGAAGGTGCGGTGGGCGAGGTCGGCATTCAACGACGCCAGCACCACCTCCGCGTAGCTCGTCACCTCGATTTGGCGGGTGCGGGACGAATGGTTGCTGAGCGTGACGCGGCGGATCTCGACGTCATCCTCTGGCGAAACGCTGATCTCGGTGTGCGCTTCGATCCCCTGATCGCGCCGCCGGTATTCAGCGCGCCCCTGCACGAAGATCGCCTCGTAGTGGTCGGCGCGGCGCAAGGTCGGCTGATACGCGGTCGACCAGTAGCGTCCCGTGTCGCGGTCGCGCAAGTAGATGAAGGTGCCCCAGCCATCGGAGGTGGCGTCCTCGCGCCAGCGGGTGACGGCAAGGTCGCGCCAGCGGCTGTACCCGCCGCCGGCATGGGTCGCCATGACGTGATAACTGCCGTTGGACAGCAGGTGAACTTCGGGTATCGGCGTATTCGGGTCGGTGAACACGCGCATGATCGTGCCCGCTTCGGCGGCGGGGGGCCGCGCGGCGGCGCTCACTTCAGCCGCGTGCGGGTGCAGGGTCGCGCCCTTCTTGGGCACCCGCTCCTGCAGCAGCAATTCGGTCGCCTGGATGAGGGGGACCGACATGAACCGGCGCTGCATCGGCTGGTCGAGCAATACATGCTCGAAGGCCAACAGGCTCATGCCTTGATGATGCGCCATGAAGGCGCGCACGATGGCGTGATTCTTGCCCCGCGGCACACGCGATGGCGTGTAGTCGATCGCCTCGAAGAATCCATAGTTGCCGCGGAAACCCTGGTCGGCCAGCATCAGCAGGTTGCGGCACGCTTCCTGCGGCATCACCGTCAGCGCCAGCGCGCTGGCGTAGGGTGCGATGACCAGGTCGTCCCCCAGCCCGCGCTTGAAGCCCAGCCCGGGCACGCCGAACGCACGGTATTGATAGACCTGGTGCACGTCGGTGGCGTTGTAGCAGGACTCGGAAATGCCCCATGGCACCGCGCGTTGCCGGCCGTATTCGATCTGGCGCGACACCGCTGCCTTGCAGGTCTGCTCCAGCAGGGTGTTCGCGTAGCTCGGCATGATCAGCTGCGGCATCAGGTACTCGAACATCGAGCCGCTCCACGAAATCAGGCTGAGGTCGCCGCCATGGCTGGTCAGCAGGCGGCCGAGCGAGAACCAGTGCTTCTGCGGCACCTGTCCCTGCGCGATGAGCAGGAAACTGGCCAGGCGCGCTTCCGATGCCAGCAGGTCGTAGCAGGTCGGATCGCGGCGCCGTTCGCTGACGTCGTAGCCGATGGCCAGCAGTCCGCACAAGGCGTCGTAGAGAAACTCGAAATCCATCGCCGCCAGCTCGCGGCAACGCTCGGCCAAAGCGTCGATGGTTCCGAGCCGTTCCGCTGCACGCGCGCCGGCCAATTCAGCCAGCGTCGGAATGCCGCTGAAGTGCCGCGGCTCGGGCACCAGCAATCCGAGCTCATCGCGCAGCGCGCGGGATTGCTGGTCGAATGCCTGCGCCCAGTAATACAGCTCGCCATCGATATCGATATCCGCCGGCAGCCAGGCAAGCAGCCCGCCGCCGGTGCGGTGGATCTCGTCCAGCACGCTTTCGGCGGCAGCCAGTGTCTGGGGCTGCCCGTCCAGAGTGAGCGCGTGCAGCGTGTCCTGCAGCAACCGGATCTTCTTCGCAAGATCCGGGGCGGGTAACGCGGGCACGTGCTCGGCCAGGACCTGCAAGGTGTCCTGCAGGCCCTGAAACGCGTTGGCCGACAGTACCGGCCGATCTTTCAGCTCGGTCAGCCCCGCCTGCAGGGTGAGCAGGCAGCCGACCAGGTTGCCGCTGTCCACCGAAGAGACGTATTTCGGGTGGAGCGGCTGCAGCGTGCGGGTGTCGTACCAGTTGTAAAAATGGCCGCGGTAGCGTTCCAGCTTTTCCATGGTGGCCAGGGTGGCTTCGGTACGCCGCAGGAATTCGCCGGCGCAAATGTAGCCGAAATCGTACGCGGCCAGGTTCGCCAGCAGCGACATGCCGATGTTCGTCGGCGAGGTGCGCGAGGCGATGCCCGCAGCCGGGTATTCCTGGAAGTTGTCGGGCGGCAGCCAGTTGTCCCCGGGGCCGACGAAATCAGCGAAGTAGCGCCAGGTCCGTCGCGCCGACGTCCGCAGGAAAGCCCGTTGCTCGACGCTCAGGTCCGGCGCGGGGGGCACCAGCGGCCGGCTGATCCACCAGCCGGCGATGGGCGACACCAGCCACAGCGACAGGATGGGGAAAGCGTAGAGCCACGCCGCCGTTGGCGCCCCTCCCCGCATGACCAACGCCGCGCCCAGCGCAACCGCCACCACAGGCGCGATCCACATCTCCCTGAAAAAATCGCCCAGCGACCGGCGCCGGTTGCGAACCGCATAGGAAGGCAGTTGCCAGAGCAGCAGTCCGCGTTGCGTAAACAGCATGCGCACACCCGAGCGCAGGATCGCATCCAGGCAAATCCAGGTGTCGTAGGGCAACAGGATCAAGGTCAGCAAGGCGATCGCCAACGAGCGCCCCACGGTTTTGCTGGTCAGGACCAGGTGCACCTGCCAATCCCGTTCTTCAGGCTTGCGGACAAGCTCGATCACCGATCCCAGCAAGGCGGGCAGGAACACCACCGCCGCGACCAGCAGGCTCCAGAACCACGCCGACCCCGGGCCGAACAGCCAGCCTCCGGCCAGCAAGACAAGCAGCGACGGCGACACCAGGCTGCGCCGCAGGTTGTCGAGGATTTTCCACCTCGACAGGCTGGTGAGCGGATTCGGTTGCCGCTTCGCCCGCCGCCCGTTCGAGCCAGCCGGGCCGGGCACCCGCGGCAGCAGCCAGCCAGCCAGCTGCCAGTCGCCGCGTATCCAGCGGTGGCGCCGGCTGGCCTCGATCGCGTAGCTGGCCGGATGCTCTTCGATGAGGTCGACATCGGTCACCAGGGCCGAGCGCGCATACCCGCTTTCCAGCAGGTCGTGGCTGAGAATGAGGTTATCCGGAAAGCGGCCGTCGACAGCCTGGCGAAAGGCGTCCACATCGTAGATGCCCTTGCCGATGAACGAGCCCTCCCCGAAAACGTCCTGGTAGACGTCCGACACTTCGCGCGTGTAGGGGTCGATGCCGGATTCGCCTGCGAACAGTTTGGTAAACCGCGAACGGCCTGCGCTGGTCAGGCTGATCGAAGCGCGCGGTTGCAGGATCGCGTAGCCTTCGACGATGCGCCCTTTGCCCGCATCGTAGACCGGCCGGTTGAGCGGATGAGCGAGGTTTCCTATCAGCGCGCGTGCCGTATCGCGGGGCAGTTGCGTGTCGGTATCCAGGGTGATGACGTACTTGATCGATTCGAGGATGGAGGCATCGCCGACCACCTCCGAGAACGCCGTTTGCGCCTCCCCCCTGAGCCGGGCATTGAACTGTTCCAGTTTGCCGCGCTTGCGCTCATGGCCCATCCATACCCGCTCGACCGGATTCCACACGCGCGGCCGATGAAACAGGTAGAAGATGCACGGGTGGTCCTCGCGGTAGGTCTCGTTGAGCGTCTGCACGGCTGCGCGCGCGTAGGACAGCAATGCATCATCATCGGGCAGCGACTGCTCGGGCGCGTCGTGGAAATCCGTCAGCAGGGCAAAGAACAGATTGGGGTCGCGATTGCCGAGATAACGGATCTCCAGGGCTTCGACCAGATCATCGATCTCCTGCCGTCCGCCCAGCAAAGTGGGGACGATCACCATGGTGCGGTGAGCGAATGGAATGCCTTTCGAAAAATCCATGCGTGGCAGCGCACGCGGCGGCAGGAGCAGCGTGACCAGCAGGTTCACCAGCGGGACAGCCAGCGCCGAGACGCCAGTCACGCCGGCGACCGCAAAAAACCAGTAGCGCCAGTCATCCGGCGCGAATCTGTCGAAAGCGGAAAGCACGACCGCCGCCGCCAGCGCGGTGAGCAGCAGAATGGGGGCAAGGTAAAGGCTCAGGCGGAAATGCCTGCCCGCCCGGATGGCCCGCAATTTCCACGGCAAGCGGCAGCCGACCGCGCGCTCCAGGTCCTGCCGCCCGCGATCGATCAGGTAGTAACCGACATGCGCGCTGCGATCCTGCGCCCCCAACTGCCCCGCGGCAGTCTGCGCGAGAACGATGGCTGCGCGCGCCACGGCCGACTCGCTGCACGAACTGCCCCGCGCCACGTCTTCGACGACATGGCGGTAGCGGTCGCGGGTGACGAAATCCTGGCCGGCATGCATCCCGGCCGGGTCTTCACGCAAGGCCTGTTCGACGACACTGAGCGACTCGACGAAATGCTTCCAGTCCATTGCGCCGATGAAGCGCAGACTGCCGATACTGTTTGCGATGGAGATCTGATTGGCCGCAGCCGTTCGGCCGGCCGCCTCCGACAGCTGCGTGGCGGTCACGCCCTGGTCGAACAGTTTCTGCTCGACCCAGGTTTGGACGAAGGCCATGGCGGGGCCCTGAGACTGGAGTCTGGCGTAAAACTCCTCCACGAACGGCGCGGTCAGCGGCACATCGGCATTGGCAAACTCGGCCAGCAGCTGGATCAGCTGTTTCGGCTCGGTTTCGGCCGTCGCGAGCATGCGGTCTGCCCAGCTGATGGCCGCGTCGCGCTCCTCGCGCCGGTGGGCGATGCGCAAGCCGACGCGGCGCAGATTTTCCAGCAGCGCCAGCTGCAGCATGATCGGAAACGCCCACAGTTCGCCCAGCTTCAACGGCTCGACGGCCTGGTAGGCGGCGACGAACTGGGTGACGTTGTCGCTGTCGACCCGGCCGTCCATGTGGGAGATCAACTCCAGCGCCAGGTCATAGATGCGGGGAAAGCCGGCTGACGGCCCCTCAGCCAGGCGCGGCAGCTGCCGGCTGTACCCGCGCGGAAGATGCCGGCGCGCCAGCGTGACCTGCTGCTCGATCAGATAGTAGTTGTCGAGCAACCAGGCCTCTGCCGGCACGATCCGCTGTCCCTGCGTCGCGGCCGTGGTCACGACGTCGTACGCTGCCAGCAGAACGCGCGCATTGTCCGCCAGCCGTGACAGCAGCCGGTCCGGCCCCGGACGCGAATCGATTCGATGCTGGCCCGCCAGCGTGGCCGCGTGACGCTTCAGTTGCTCGATGCTGAACAGCTCCGAGCGCAGCAACTCGGTATCCTGGTCGTTGCGCAGCGCATTCCGGGTGCGCGCCGACGATCCGAACTCTTTGATGACTATGACATTCTCCTTGCTCGAATCCGAGGCGGTCAGCGCAGTATGGGGCTTATGCGCGCTGGGCGTTGGCCTGCATGATCATGGGGACGTGGTTCCGCAGCGCCAGGGCCGCCATGGCTACGGCGGGAGTTCCGGCCCCGGGATGCCCGTTTTCGCCGCCGGCAGCGCTATCCATAGCCGCACCAGAATCAGGCCGACCGCAAGCAGCGGCGGGCCGATGAAGATGCCGATGAAACCGAAGGCGAGAACTCCGCCAAACACACCAAGCACGATCAGCAGCAGAGGCAAGCCGCTGCCCAGGCTGATCAGGTAGGGCTTGACGAAGTTGTCGATGCCGCTGATCACCAGGAAGCCCCACAGGGCCATGAAAACCGCCCAGCCAATGGACCCCTGGTTGACGAGCCAGAAAGTGGCACCGCCCCAGATCAGGGGCGGGCCGATCGGCACCAGGGAGAGGAAAAAGGTGCTTATGCCGAGCAGGAAGGCGCCCGGCACGCCTGCAATGAGAAAGCCGATCCAGGCGGCCAGGGCCTGGGCCAGCGCCATGCCGAAAATGCCGTGCACGATGCCCGCCACGGTGTCGTGGATGGAGGTCAACAACTCCGCGCCGATATTCCCGGCAAACTTCTCCAGTCCGATTCTGAGGGCCTGTACCAGGGCGCCGCCATCGCGAAAGAAGAAGAAACCGATGAATACGGCGAACGTCATCTGCAACAGGCTCTGGCCGACGGCCTTGCCGGCGACGACAAGGAAATCCTTGGCCGGGTCCAACAGCCCCTTGAGCAGCGCCACCGCTTCTTCCCGGCCGGCAGCCAGCCCCTGCCAGTAGCCATCAAGCTGCGTACCGACGATGGGTATTTCTTTGAGCCATGCAGGCGACTGGATCGGACCGTGGTTCAGCCACGTCCGGGCCGTCTCGACGATGGCCGTCACGTTGTCCGTGAGGCTGACCGCAAGCAGTGCCGACGGCCCGATCACCAGCACGAGCAACAGCGCCACCATCACCAGTGCCGCCAGCGTCGACTTGCCCCGCAACGCCCGGCGCAGCCGCACATACAGCGGCCAGGTCGCAATGCACACCACCACGGCGAACAGGATGGCGGGAATGAAGGGAAGCAGGACCTGGTAGCAGCCGACGATGACGACGGAGATCGCGGCCAGTTGCATGAATTGTAGGAGACGTTGTTCCATCGGCATCACGGCCTCCATGCCTGCGGTCGTTGTTTGTTTGGGCCGTGCGTGGCGCGTCGGGCCGCCCTCGATGGGGCGCAACGCACAGACCGGTTTTCGATTCATGCCACAGCGCATTCCGGCGTTTTCGGTAACAGGCCCCAGCACCAACCATCTTAGTCGCTCGCGTGGGAGGCTGCTGAGCCCTGGCGTGACTATCCGCTACGCTTGGCGCCCGGTAAAGCGCACCCACGCGGAATAACCGCCCGTTCTCCGGATCGGTCCGCTCATGGCGAAGGCCAAATCGATTCCATCAGGATGGCCGCCTGGACAGTGATTTCGGGTACCGGCCAAACCGCCTCTGGCGCGGCGCGCCCGCTCGGCAATTCGAACCCCTCCTATGCCACGCCCAGCGCGCGTTGTCGCCACGCCATTCTGTGCAGCGGCTACTTGTCGCCCTTTGCCGTGTCCTGGATGCTGTCACCGAGCTTTTCGATCTGCTCTCCGGCCTTCTCTGTCGCCTGGTCGGCCTGCTTGCCGGCCTTTTCTGCCGGGCCTTCCTGCTTCTGACAGCCTGATAGCGCTACAAGCAGCGCACCCATGACCAAGGCTGCACCGACGGTCTTTTCGTGTTTCATCATTGAATCTCCTGTCAACTCAAACTGTTGCGCCGCATACGAGGTCAAGGCAATGGGCGGCCGGCCAGGCTCGGCAGGCCAGATGCATCGCACGTCGACCGTCATGTTCAGGGCTTGCTGACTTCGTGGCCGATGACACCGCCGACGGTGCCGACTCCAGCACGATGGCCGTGTTCCTATCCTGCGCCGACATCCCGACACAACCCCCAAGCCGGCAGCATGGCTACGGCACCCGCACCAGGCGTGACTCTCAGTATCGTTTTCATGGAATAGCCTTTTTACTTTCTCAAGTACAGCGTATTTGCGGCCGGCGCGGCCGGGTCAAGTGCTACCTCTTGCTACTTGCCAAAGCGCGTCTTCGCTTGATCCAGGCAGCGGTCCTTGGCATCGCCCGCGTAGGTATCGCACTTTTCCTTCGCCACCTTGTACTGGGCGTCGATCTTGTCCGCCGCAGCTTGCTCGCGGGCATCGGAAGATTTCTCACCGGCGGTGGCGTTCGCATCGGAGGTTTTCATCTGTGCCTTGGCGTCGGCCTTGGCGGCAGTCTCCGCCGCCTTCGCCTGCTTCACGCATACGTCTTTCGCGTTGCCGGCCATGTCGTCGCATCGTTCCTTCGCTACGGCATAGTCTGCTTCCGCGCGGGCAACGCGCGCCCGGTATTGGTTCTTCGGCGTGGGCTTGTAGCTGGCATCGAGCTCGGCCATGCCGATACTCTCCTTGCCCTTGGCCTCGGCCACGCAGATATCCTTCGGATTGCCGGACAACGAAGCGCAGCCCGTCTTGGCCAGCTTGTATTCGGCCGCGATCCTGTCCTTGCCGGCCTTGTAGTCGCTCTTCGACAGGTTTTGCGCCATTGCGCCGGAGCTGAACGCGAGACTGACCGCAAGTGCGATCACGTTGAAGTTGAGTTTGTTCACTATCGTTCCTTTAGGAGTGGGGTCGGGAAAATACGGCTTCGGCAAGCCGGTCTTGCGGACATAACGCTTCGCCAGGCGCACGCTGTTGGCTCCGATGGCCCAAATTACGGGACGCCTCTTTCGCCGTCTGTCTGCTGGCGCACATAGGCCAGGCAAGGCGTCTATACTGGAAACGCACCGAATGCCTGGTCCGTGCAGTCGCGGCCAACAATCAGGAAATCACCCATGCCTCACCGCTCCCGCGTATGAACCCTCCTCTCGACCCGCGCCATAACCACCTTCTCGCCGCCCTGCCGGAGGCAGAATACGCACGCCTCCTGCCCAATCTGGAACCGGTTTCGATGCCGCTCGGCGAAGTGCTTTGCGAGCCCGGCAACCAGATGCGCCACGTCTATTTCCCCACCACATGCATCGTGTCCCTGCTCTACGTCATGGAGGATGGCGCATCGGCCGAAATCGCCGTTGTCGGAAACGAGGGCATCGTCGGCGTTTCCCTTTTCATGGGCGGCGAAACCACGACCAGCCGGGCCGTCGTGCAAAGCGCCGGCCACGCCTACCGGCTGAAGGGGCAACTGCTGAAAGACGCGTTCCTTCACGCCGGGCCGATGCAGCGTCTGTTGCTGCGCTACACGCAGGCGCTGCTGACGCAGATGGCGCAGACAGCGGTGTGCAACCGGCATCATTCGGTGGACCAGCAACTCTGTCGCTGGCTCTTGCTCAGCCTCGACCGCCTGGACTCGAACGAGTTGAACATGACCCAGGAACTGATCGCCAACATGCTCGGGGTGCGCCGCGAAGGCGTCACCGAGGCTGCCGGCAAACTACAGTACGCCGGCTTGATCCACTACAGCCGCGGCAAGATCACCGTGGTCGATCGGCCCGGGCTGGAAGCGCGCGTCTGCGAGTGCTACGCAGTGGTGAAGAAAGAATTCGATCGCCTGCTCCCTTATGCAGTCGTTACGTAATCCGCCTGCCCGGGTGCCCGCGCACTCAACCCCATGGCGATGGGCCGCATAGGCAGGAAGACGCGTTATGTGCGCCACCGCCCAGACATTCGCCAGGCTTCGCCCGATACTTCGCAAGTCGAATCTCCATTACGGGGCAAGGGTTCGCCCTTGCCCCGTATCCCGACAGTGAAATAGCGCTGCAGCTTCTCCGTGTGGCGCTTGCCGGGTTTATCCCACGCCAGGAGAGTCCGCGTGCCCAACATCCAGTCCGCCCCTGCCGCCAATCGTCTGCTTGCGGCCTTGCCGCGCAAGGACCGCAAGCGCTTTCTGGCGGGATGCGAAGCGGTCGATCTGGTGTTTGCCGAGGTCCTGGCCGAGCCGGGCGAGCGCATTCGTCACGTTTATTTTCCAACGCAAAGTTTTATTTCCCTGGTGTCGCCGATCGGCGGATGCAGCAGCCTGGAAGTGGGATTGGTCGGCGACGAGGGCATGCTCGGAATCGCCCTCATCCTCGGGGTGGACGTGTCGCCGCTGCATGCCGTGGTACAGGGCGCAGGCCAGGCGCTGCGGATGAACGCGGCGCTGTTTCGCCACGAGCTCGAAGCGAGCCCCGCGTTGCAACGCGGGCTGCAGCGCTACCTCTATGCGGTGATGGGCCAGCTCGCCCAGACGGCGGCTTGCACCCGCTTCCACGTGGTGGAGGCGCGACTCGCCCGCTGGCTTCTGATGACGCAGGACCGGGCGCATTCGGACGCGTTTCATGTCACGCACGAATTCCTGGCCTACATGCTCGGCGTGCGCCGGGTCGGCGTCACCAAGGCCGCCACGTCGCTGCAAAACCGCAAGCTGATCAGTTATCACCGCGGGGATATCACGGTTCTCGACCGCAACGGCCTGAAAGCCGCCTCTTGCGGATGCTACGAGGCAGACAAGGCGACCTATGCCCGGATGATGGGTTGACCGGGCAATCCCCCGCCGCCGCAAACCGTGCCGATAAAGAAAACGGGCGGCAAGGTGAATACAGCGCTGCGCAAACGCGGCCGCTCAATGCACAGCTGCGAACGGCATGCATGCGAGGCCTGCCCTGTCTTAATCCCTTTTTTGTACTAGTTTTACTGATGTGCGGTAGTAAACGAACCACACGTCGCTTGTTGCTGCCGACTGCATCTTCGAATGACGTGGCGGCCATTTCAACCAAATTTTGAGGATTACCGCCATGAAACAGCTCAACAAGGTTCTTTCCGCAGCATTCCTGGCCGTTTCGCTGGCAGCCGTTGCCGGATGCTCCTCGACAGCCCACCAACAGGGAACCGGCGAGTATATCGACGACGCCGTCATCACCACCAAAGTGAAGGCAGCCATATTCGACGACCCCATGACGAAACTCCTGGAGATCAAGGTCAAAACCTTTAAGGGCGAAGTCCAGTTGAGCGGCTTCGTGAGTTCGCAAGCGGCCGCGAACAGGGCCGTTGAGCTGGCTCGCGGCGTCAACGGCGTGACCGCCGTGAAGAACGACATGCAGATCAAGTGACGTCGAACGGCTCGTTGTCCGCGGCCCCCCCGCTGCGGGGGGGCGCCCGGCATAGGCTGACCGTGCCTCTTGCAATGGCCCGGCTTATGCCGGGCCGCGGCCAAACAATTTCAAGGGAGTGCCAAGCATGCTTGAGACTATCGCAGTCATCCTGATTGTCCTCTGGTTATTGGGGTTGGTTACCTCGTACACCCTGGGCGGATTCATTCACATTCTTCTGGTCATCGCGATCGTGGTGATACTGCTTCGCGTCATTCGCCGTTGAGCGGCCGCCCTGGCCAGGGGCGCGGCCGCTGAACGGCCCTCCGCCTTCGCGAAAGGCACAGGTCGGATTCATGTACGAACCACGCCACAAGCCACCGATACCCGCGGGCAGGTTTGCGCTGCGGATGCTTGCCCATGCCGGCCTGGCGCTGGCGCTGATCGGGCTCTCGCTGCTTGTCGGGATGATGGGTTACGCGTACTACGAACACATGTCGTGGCTCGATGCATTCCTGAATTCGGCCATGCTTCTCGGCGGCATGGGGCCGGTCAAGACCGCAGGCTTGAGCGCGCCGGGAAAGCTCTTCGCGGGCGCTTATGCGCTGTACGCCGGACTGGTGGTGATCGCCGTGATGAGCATCATCCTCGCACCGGTCATTCATCGGGTGCTTCACCGTTTTCATTGGACCGAGCAGCGGCCGCCCCGCTAAGCCCCTCAGTCTGCTCGTACGCCGCCGGCCGTGCACCGGCGGCGCCGAAGCCACGTCTTGCGCGCCTCCTCCGCGAACCCCATCAATACCGCCAGCGCCGCCGCGAACAGCCAGACCTCCGCACCCACCGGCGCCGTGCCGAACAGCCAATGGCCGGTCGGGGTATAGGCGATGAACAGCAGCAGGCCCAGCTCCGCTGCGATGCCAAGCAGGATGAGCGGGTTGCCGAAAAGGCTGAACGCGAAGATGGAACGCCACGGGTGGCGGCACAGGAAGACGTTGACCACCTGCATCATCACGATGGTCGCGAGGCAGGCGGTGGTCGCCTCGAGGTAAAGCGGCGCGGTTCGCGCCAACGGCTCCCCGTAGTGCCAGCCGGCGGCGTCAAGAACGAAGAAGAACACCGTCATCGCAGCAGCCGCTTCCAGCACGCCGAGAAACAGGTAGGCGCGGGCGATCAGGCCCCACGACAACAACCTTTCGCCGCGCGCGCGCGGCGGGCGCCGCATCACGTCGGGGTCGGGCTTTTCGGCGCCGAGCGCGAGCGCAGGCAGCATGTCGGTGCCGAGGTCGACCGCCAGGATCTGGATGATGGTGAGCGGCAGCGGAATGCGGAACAGCACGAAGGCAAGATAGGGCACCAGCTCGGGAATGTTGGAGGAAAGGATGTAGGTGAGGAACTTGCGCAGGTTGTCGAACACCGCGCGCCCTTCCTCGATGGCTGAGACGATGCTGGCGAAGTTGTCGTCGAGCAGGATCAGGTCGGCCGCTTCCTTGGCGACGTCGGTGCCGGCAATGCCCATGGCGATGCCGATGTCGGCGACCTTCAGCGCCGGCGCGTCGTTGACGCCGTCGCCGGTGACGGCGACGATCTCGCCCTTTTTCTGCAGCGCCTCGGCGAGGTGCATCTTCTGCACGGCGGCGACGCGGGCGAACAGGATTTCCGGCGCATCCAGCGCCAGCTGCAGCTGCGCCGGCGACAGGCGGCCCAGATCGTCGCCGCTGATGACGACCGGCTGCGCGGTCTTCACCAGGCCGATTTCGCGGGCGATGGCCTGCGCCGTATGCGGATGGTCGCCGGTGACCATGATGACGCGGATGCCGGCCGCGGCGCAGCGCGCCATGGCCTCCGGCACTTCCGGCCGCGGCGGATCTTCCAGCCCGACCAGGCCCGACAGGAAGATCGGAAGAGCACACGTCTGAACTCCAGTCACTGACCAATCTCG